>MDTC01249287.1_pt1 | contig 13982 bp, 5 predicted proteins | sample 811181 | NCBI WGS metagenome assembly MDTC01 (sample SAMN05326644, study PRJNA326480) | marine metagenome | isolation source: seawater | place: Pacific Ocean: North | collected 2011
CCAGCCTGCATCTATAAGTATGTACTCCAGACCATATTTTGCTGCAAAATCTATATGGTATAAATAGGTCTTTGTATTTATACCGCCAATAAATGGCTGGCCTTCTACCACCCGCCCATGCCACCATTCCCAGGCTACCTTTCCTGGTTGAATCCAATCTGTCTCTGTCAGTCTGGACGGTTCCGATAGCTGATATACAAGATCGCAATCAGCTAATGTATGATCGTCATCAGTAATAATCATCACCCTCCAGGGATAAGATCTTTTCCCTTCAGTTTTGGCGATAAAATCCGCCTCTTCACTAGCCAGATAAGAGTAATTGTTATACCCTCCAAGTCTGGTTTTCAAAGCAAAAGGTTCAAAGGTTCCTATTAATTGATTTTCTCTGCCTTCATCTCTTTTTAAAAACAAGCTCGGATAATCCAATAGGTTTGCTTCCGTTATGACAACCTTAACTTTTTCAGAAACCTGAACCATCGCCGGTAGATAAACCTTATCCTGGAGTTCATTCATCGAATCTAAATCGAAAGGCGTATAATTGGTTTCATAGCTTCTTTGCTTAGACAGCCAGGCAATGGCCTCTTCACCAAATTTGTAACTAACCAACTCGTCATTTACAACCACATTTCCTTCAAGGTTTGTGATGAACCGATAAGCAACTCCCTTATCATATAAACGAAATTGAATGGAATACCCTCCTTCAAAATCCATCTGTAATTGATTATAATGATCAGAAACTTCTGACCTACTTCCCCACACCGGAAATAATGTCTGATTAATGTTCTCCTGTTTGGTATCCATCATTACTGGTTCATTTCCTTTCTCTTTTCCATCAATTGTCATTGAAATGGGGGAAGCTTCAAGAACTGGTTTTCCATCAAAATAAACCGAATAATAAGTCTTGTTGCCAAGGAATATCTCCGCTTTGATTCTATCATTTGGAGAACTAATTGTTATTTGTGCTGCCAAACCTTGTGCAAAGCCCACAAATAGGTAAAATAGAATTTTTTTCATTTTTTCTCAGTTTAGAATTCCGTCTATTAAGATTTTAGCCAGGTACCAGTTGATTGGCTGATAGTCTGCCTCTTTTTTCATTTTATTTTCTCGTAGTGACAATATTTTCTTTTTATCAATGGGTAAATCCAGCACCTTGAATACGACAGAATGGCTGGTATCCCTGAGCCCGCCTATCATAGAATAACTAATGCGCCAATAAGTACAGTATTTATCAAACCGGGAAATGGTATCCCTGGGCTTTCCATCAATCTTTAACAATACGGTTCCGGTTCCAGGCCCTCTCAAGTCATAAAACCCAATGGTCTTTCCCTTGAAATCTATCGTTAATGAATCTCCGGGTCTTGCTTCTCCGATATTGTTAAAGTAGGTTTTAAATTTTTTAAAGGTGGAATCTTTCTCCACCATAATGGATGTCCAACCAGAATTTGTAAGTACCTCTGACCAGGGTAACATCTGAGCATTTGAAATATAATCGGGATCAATAGGGCCTACCAATTCATGATCCCGAGGTCGATCATGAGGACGACCTTTCAATACTTCAAAAGCCTTTATAAATACTTCATGATAAATCTTATGACCGGTTTCAGGATTTGGGTGCACACCATCAGGACTGAAGTAGGGTATGCTGTCATTTTCTGCATTTCTCCCTTTAAAAATGATGGTATTCTCCATCACTCTTTTTGTTACCTCAGGACCAAAATTGATGGATGGTAACTGATAGAAATCAGCTACTTTTTCCATAGCATCCACCGAATTAGGCAAACTATCCAATCGATATTTCTTTTGGAATGAATCCCTGATGGTATATACAAAGCATACCTCTATTGAAGCATCTTTCTTCCAGGCCTGATGGATGATCCCCTCCATTGCCTGGATTATTTTATCCTGACTTTTACTAGCATCATTCACTGCAAACTCGATGAAGATTAGGTCAGGATCATACTTCAACACATGTTCCTGAAGCCTAAAAACTCCAAAATCCGAGCCTGTCCCCCCAATGGCTGCATTGATTTCTTCGATATGGGTTTGAGGAAAATTTTCTTTGAACCAATCCAATGAATATACCCTCCACCCTTTCTGGGCCGTAATACTACCGCCGAGGTAGGCTACTCTCACTGTATCTTTATTTTCTAACTTATAGAATACATTGCTGACACCATTTCTCTCATTGAAATCAATTGACTCGATCGGTTGATAATCAGAATCCGTGCATCCCACTAGTAGGAAGATCAAAATTGTTACAAAAAAAATATTACCAGAATACAAGGAACTCATATTAATGACTTAACAACTCTTTCAAGTACAACAATGCTGAAGGATTAATTAGCTTGTGGGCCAGATTCACAGTACTTAACCTAAAATATCCCACTCCATATTTATATTCTGCAGCAGCCAATGAGCGCTGACCACTATTACGCCATCCTGTATCTGCTGAGTATAGAATAGGTGTCCAATCCTCAGCAGAGATTGTATTCCCTAGAATTGGTGCAATAGATGTTGAACGGGCATCATACCACAACCAAAAATCCTTTGACTGAAACTTCGCTGCTATAGGATGATTACTTTCCGGGGAGACAAAATAATATTTCCCCATCCTGGTATCCTTCACAACAACTTCTGTATTGATGATATTATACTCTCCTGCCTCAAGGTTCAGAAAAAGTCCGGTTCGCCCCTCCTTGACTAACCGATTAATTAACCTTTCATTTGTTTGATAAGTCTTAAAATCATTAATAAGAATTACATCCGCTTCTTTTAACTTCTTGGATAGAATAAATCCCAGGCTTACTAATTGTTTACTCAGTTGGTGATCGGGTTTTACAAAGGCTATTTTGCTTTGAGGAATACTTGTTTGAGGGAAAACTACAAAGTCAAAACTATTTTGATGTACCTGGTTCCCTTTTTCATCAAGAAGAATAGCCTCAAGAGTATATTTTCCCCTTTTCTCAACAGTAGGTAATTCATAGTTCAGATAGCCTTTAAATGAAGCACTGTTGACAGGCGATGAAACTGGACTTTGATTGGCAAAAACAATCTCCTCCTCATCTCTGATCTGATATTTTAATATATAATCCTTACTTTGATTCAGATCATTGCTTAACCAGAATTCAAACTTTTCGGTTTCTCCTTCCCAATATTGCCACCTATCATTTCTTATGGTGATGATGGTCGGTTCAAGGGCATCCCTGTATGCAAAATAAGCCTTCTTGGGTTGACGATCCACATCCATAATACTCTTCATCCAACCGGCTGGCCAGGCATCAATAAACAAGTGAATGGCAAAGCTTACCATTCGTGGATCCCGTCTAAATGATTCGGTGATGAATTTAGCAGCCCAGGCCTGATAGTTCTGACTTGTTTCAATCCAACCATTTACCGTTTCTGGTGTATTGTACCACATGTAGTGAAATCGATTGGATTGTGCTCTGGAAATCATCCCGGGATTCCAATCACTTCTATCTGTAAATGATTCAGGTAACCACTCCTGCGGGTAATATTCCTTCATCACATTGACAGGATCCAATCCTTCTGCACCAAACTCCCCACAAGCATAATACCAACCTTCTTTAACAGGTTGCCAGTAACCCTTGTACATTTCTCCTAATCCCAGGCCATGACCATTGTACCATAAGTTATAACAGTGATTATCAGGCAGACCGGGTGACGGGGGATCATAGTCTCCATCACCAGCTTTGATAACCCGGTCAGGATTAGAAAGAAGCACGACCTGATCAAGGGCTTTGAAGAGCTTATAATAATCCTCGGCAGTACTTAGGCTACGTTGAGGGTGGCCTTCCGCATTTGGAAACCGTTCATTGATATAGGAAACCATAATGGTCGATGGGTGACTTCTCACCAACCTTTCCATTTCCTCAGCTTGTTTCACTGCCTCCGCAAACTTATTCCTTCTTATGCTACCAAATAAGGGTAAATCTGTCTGATTCATTAGCCCCAGCTTGTCCATGTATTCGTAAATCTCAGACTGTACCGGTCGCTGGGTAAGCCTTAAATAATTCATATTGGCCAGCTTTGCCAGGAGGATATCATCTCGAAGCTGATCCCAGTCCTTCTTCATGACTGATTGCTGTAAATGCCCCATGGTATTGGCTCCCCTCAATCGAATCATTTGACCATTGAGATACATACTTCCTCTGGGAATACTTACTGTATCCATTTCAAAACTTCTCATCCCAAATTGCTGAGATTGAGTATCGACTACCTGGTTCTCCTCATTCAGTAGCTTTACCTGTACCTGGTACAGCCAAGGTGAACCTGGCTCCCATGTGCGCCAGCTTTCCAGTTTGATCGGTACCCTTAGATAATTCACTCCATATCCCATCTTCAACCTTGTTTTTTCCCAATCTGTTGGCTTATCCAAGTCACCTACACCAGGAATATGTACTGTAGATGGTACATAATTCAAAGATTCAATAATGGTCTCCTCAAAATTCTGACCATAGATTGAAAGCTCCAGCGAAATGTCCTTTGGGTATTCATGATAATTATTGACCTCAACCCATACTTCAGCAATGGAATCTGCAGGCATAGGACGAACAAAGAGGTCATTAAAATGAAGTGGGCTCCGGGATTCAATATAACAATCCTGATAAATCCCCATACCTGCAGGACAATGATGCCAGCCCTCAGTTGGTTCATCATAACCAGGTCCTGTTGCTGCATAAATTTTATCTCCTACTACTTTATTCCCCAATTCATCCCTCCCCCCAGTGGTAGAGTAATCATTTTCAACCTTTACCAATATTCGATTCTTACCCACCTTTGCCACATCAGTAATTTCGAACTCAAATGGAGCAAAAAAACCTTCATGAGAACCCACATATCTTCCATTCAGAAACACGGATGCTTTATAATCCACTCCTTTGAAATGAATAAAGAGACTTCCTTTATGAAAATCACTTTCCTCTAAATCAACTTCTTTAAAATAGTATGTAACAGCCCTGCCTAAAGGCGGACCATAATGAGGGATTTCTACATTTTCCCAGTCACCTTCACCGCTTAATATCGAAACAAAATCTTGAATATCATCCTGGGTTTCCATCCTCCATTTGAACTCATTTAATGCTATCCTATGTCTTTGATTTTCAAATTCAGGAGCCAGATCCTGCGTGAATGGTTCATACTTTTTCCGTATCTTTTGGAGCTCGTGGTAAAGTTGTTCCTTGGTTGAAACTGGAGCTTCCATATTGAAAATCGCTGAAGGGTCATGACTTGCCGGAAGGTATATTTCATCTTTTTCTATAGGTTCTGGTACGGCCAAAAGATGCTCTCTTGTTTGATAATTAGCCGTACCAATATCCGCAAATCTATCCTGTGCAATTGCACCTGAAAAGATGGTTAAGAGAACCAGTGATCTGATAATTCTTGCTTTCATTTTGTATCAATTATTCCACACTTTTCAAATGGGAATGCCTCAAATGATCTAAAGAAACTCATAGCTTCCTCAAACCTTATTTTCTCAGGTTGAACCACATCACTTTCCAAAATATTATTATCCCTAAGCTTAAAGTCTCCATTCTTTACAAGTGGTGTTCTAATCAGCAGGTTATTTTGTGCCAGATTCAGCCTCCTTCCGTAATCTTCCAAAAAGGATTTCAATTCAGGATACCTGGACAGGTAAATCTCATCATTGATATTTACTTCCTCTAAGACCTTATTCCTGATCATGTCAGATTCAAGGTATCGAACCCATCGCCTTTCGTCCCATGGTGAGCTTCCAACAGCCATCTGACAATCCATGAATGTATTTTCCAATAGTTTCATGTCATGACCACCATGATAGAATACAGCAGCAAAATTTTCATAATGGCCTGGGTTACCCACTTTATAAAAGAAATTGTTCTTGATGGTCATTCCTCCAGATCCATCATCAATGTAAATCCCTGCCATGCTGGTTTCCGTATCAGAAGGTTCAATATTTGAGAAATAGTTGTATTGAATAACTGTACCTCTGGATGATGGGTCCCTTCCTCCATAAATAGCTCCCATATCATCCGTTTCAAGACATGCCTTGTCAAACCTGGAATATTCAATCAGGTGATCATTTCCAGAAATAGCAATGGCCTGATGCCTCAAATCATGGAAATAACAGTTCCTGATAATGTTCCCAACACCATAAAGTTTAATAGGGGGTGTATAAGCATGATTGATTCGACCCGTCTTATAAAATTCACAATTGAAAACCTCGTTCCGGGCTGAATCAAGGGTTTTCCTATCCCCTCCTGAAAGAATCATTCCCCCATTGCCCAGGTTGAAGAATTTAGAATTACCAACTGATACATTACTGAAATCTCCTTCAACAAAAGCCTCTTGTTTTGGGGAACCATCCAAATGATATTGTTTGGTATTGTCCTGAAAAGCTTGTCCCATGCTCACACCAACTGTTCCCAAATTGGAAAAAGAACACTTGTCAATCGACACATCGGAGCTATTCTCCAGGTAGACTCCCATCCCTCTTGCACAGGTAAAATCTATTCCTTCAATGGCTATTTCTCCAGCATTCACAATTGAAATCAGGGGATCTTCCAGGATAGATACCTCAATCTTAGAATTGGAAAGGTCAGCATTCGGATATACATAAAGCATCCCTGTCTCCCGATCCAGATAATATTCGCCAACGGAGTCTATTTCTTCCAATAGATTGTAAGCATAGTAACCCCGGACGGTCAAACCCGCTCTACCCCTGTCACCATCCATATACTTTGGCATACTGGTCCTTACTCCATACAGGTGGGGATGCTGCATTTTGAAAGTTGACTTTTTGTAATCAATTTCTTTAACCCTGATATGATCATCTGCATATCCCACTGAGAACTTACCATGCAACCAGACGTCATTTGCCTTTTTCCACCGAATTGGTCGATCATATTCAAATCCAAATTCTGCACCCCTGTTGGAGAAATCACCTCTTCTTGGAATAGATCCTGTATCTTCTACCTTGCCTATCATCAGCAAACTTTCATCATTTGGGTAACGTGCCAATATTTGAGGATCACCATCAATAAAAAGTTCGAGGGGAGCCGGCTCAGAAATAGTACCGAAGCCATGTTGATTGAGCCTGCCATAATCTGAAATACCTAATTCATTAAGATTAACAACCGATACTTTATCACGAACCTCTGGTAACAATCTGCTTAAAACCTTTCTATCACGAACTAAAGTGAATTTCTTCCCATTGATGATCTGTCCGCCATGAAAGGATACACGTTCACCTTTATAAGTGCTTATCTCCATTGGTTTATTGATTCTTGATCCATCCAAAATCAATGAAGAAGATCTAAAATATACTCCTCCTCTTAGAATGATTTCAATACTATCAGCATCTGTTTTAATTCCCTGCTGAATTGCAAATTCAAGTGTCCTAAATGGGTGTTCAATAGATCCCTGTCCATCATCATCTCCATCAGTTGACACATAAAATATTTGTTGGGCAAAACCAACGTTGACAATCATTGCCATACAGACCGGTAACAATAGTACACGACTAAGTATCATGTGATTATTTAATTTGAATCAATACGGTTTACTATACAGAGTAAGTCGAGGCTGACTTTTTAACCATTCTCCCTAAGAATTACATTCTTTTTATTATTCAATGGTTATTACTGTTAACTCATTCAATTATTGACTTTAACTTTAGTAATAATCGAAATACATTTTTCATAGATGTTATCAACCTTTTTCATCGAAGCACCAAGCTTTTTAAGGGCGGCAGGATAGTCATTCCAGACTTTCCTGGCAACAGATACGATTTGTTCAGGTTGAGTTTCATCGATCTCAAAAACCCAATCACTCAAGCCAAGATCATAATACATCTGCCCTTTAATGGTATCTTCAGGTTGCCTTAAATAAAAGACCGGAGTGCCTGCCTGGGCCGCAATGATGGGTGAATGACATTCAAAGCTAAAAACAGAATTTGCTTTTTTGTAAACTGAAGCCGCCTCATCAGGAAGCCAATAATCATGTTTTACAATAAATGGCTTAACGTCCTCTGGAAGTGGATCAATGAGGAGCTCATCCATAATATCTACCTGATAAGTCATTTCCGGACAGACAAGAACCTTGTTGCCTGTATCTCTCACCCAGGCAATCATCACTTCCCTCATTTTAGCATGATCCTTTTCCTTGTACTCAGCATTATGTGTGTTAACCTGGGCTATTTTCTCATCACTCCACCCGGCATTATTGGGTTTTATCTTATAGTATGGAGTGTATCTTAATCGAGGAATTGCGCAAATAAATTTGTTCTTCTCCAGTCCATTTTCAGACAGAAACTTTGAGGCCTTGTCTTCATCCCTGAGGTTAAAGTAAAAAGTAGCATCCGGCCCGAACCCAACATGATCTCCTTCAAGTCCTTCGCTGGCAAGGACATCCAATGATTGGGTTTCCCTGGTAAAAATGAAGCTTGCCTTTTGAAGAATTGAAAGCAGATTCCCCCTGATCCGTTGTATCGTTACACCGAAAACCCCAAATGGTTTCTCTGTGTATTTCATCCAGGCCTCCAGATTTACAGATCCTACTACATAAGGACCTGACCCGTGGATCATCAAATCGGCTTCCTTCATGGCCGCTAAAACTTCTTCACTTTCGACCGTCCCTTCTTTATCGGCATGCCCATGAACAATTTTTACATTTGGAAAATTCCTGTTTAACAATTGCTCCACCTTTTCACTGTAGCTTTTCTTCCAAAGAATGACTTTGGTTTCGGGGAGAAACTTTTGCAAAACATTAAGAAGCCCTGGCGTGTGAGCTATATCTCCGATATTTACATCCTGCCAACCTGAGACCACCATGATTGTTTTACTATTGGGTGCCTTTTCCTGAATACAGGATACCAATTGTGGGCCCAACAGCACACCTCCACTCATCACTGAGGCGTTTCTTATCCAGGCTCTTCGACTATAATTTTTCATTCGGTTTTATTTAATGTGATTGAGTATCGGACTTACAGGTGCCCTTATTTTTAGATATTTATTCCTTTATTATTTTTTGCCTGTATATAAGGTTTTCAGACGGTACAGTAAGTTGCATGAGATAGACTCCCTTTGGGATTGGTAGCGGTATTTCCTGTAGATCACTATCCAATAAAATACCTCTTTCCATCACTTCTTTTCCTGATAAATCAATTAAGGCGAGCTTTGCTCTTCTGTTAAAGGTTGATGGAATTCTAAGATAGATTACCTCATTGGAAGGTACAGGGTAGACTTCAATTTCAAGTTCATCTTGTTCAGCTCCTAAAATTTCAGTTACATCCGAAACCCTGGCGCCTCCACCACCTGAACCAACTTCTTTAATTTGATAAGCCACTCCATCAAATGCAGCCCGAAGGACTGTTCCTGACATATCATCAGAAATTTCCACTTCGAAATCTGTCACTCCACTCACTTCTCCAAGCAGGACTCTATACAATCTATCGGGAACACCATCATTGTCATTCAGCAACTCAACTCCGGGTGTGTTTCTACTATAGCTATTGTAAGTTGACTCTCCAGCTAAGCGGGCTGAAATCTGCCAATCCTGACTAGAAGGTGAGATAAAATAGAGATAAATATTGTAGGTATTGACTGTACTCAGGGAGTCTTCGACCAAAACAGATATGTCCGGACAGTCTTCACCGAGCTGCATGTATGATTCTACATAGTTTCCATCTATTGTTCCGTTGGAAGCTGATTTAAACGTCCAGATGTCATCAGTCCCTGAAGAGGTGCTGTTAATAGCACTCCCAGGGTTAATATTACTCAAGTTCGCATTTACAAAATTGATGGGATAAACAGGTTTTTCTTGATAAGCCACACCATCAAATGCTGCCCTGAGGACAGTTCCGGGCATATCATCAGAAATATCTACTTGGAAATCAGTGGTACCACTCACCTCTCCTAGTAAGACACGATACAGTCTATCCGGTATTCCATCATTGTCGTTCAGCAACTCTACGTTGGGGGAATTTCGGCTGTAGGCAGTATAAGAGGTCTGTGTTGAAAGCTTGGCTAGAACTTGCCAATCTTGACTTTCAGGAGAGATGAAGTATAAGAAGATGTCATATGTTTTCGAATCATCTAATGAATCTTCGACCACTACAGAAATATTAGGACAGTCCTCCCCCTGTTGCATATAGGATTCTACGTAGTTACCATCTATAGTACCATTAGAGGCGGTCTTATAGCTCCAGGTATCATCAGTACCTGAAGCCGTGCTATTAATGGCACTACCTGGAGTGACATTATTAAGATCAGCATTTACAAAATGAATGGGTGGAACAGCTCCACCAGTGCCTGGTAGATACACCCATTCAGATTCTACTCCGGCACCACTTGCTCTGACCTGGCACTCAAAGTCGGTCAAAGGAGTCATATCCTCAACTATCCAAGTGGTGTCTTTAATGTTGTTTATGTAGAGCCAATTCGAACTTGTAGTGGCTTTATATCTAATATCATAATTCAGTGCATTATCAGTACTGTTCCAAATGATCTCCACATCGCTTCCCGATATATTTTCCACATTCAAACCTTCCAGAGATCCCAATGTACCATCAGGAGTTGCGCAAGATGCTGAAGAATACTTAAGCAACACCGCTGAAGTAAATGCAGACAACGTGATGGAACCACAGTAGCTATCACTGTTTTTTGCATCAATGAATTTGCCAGAAGGCAGGCTGATAGTGGAGTCTTCCATGGTAGGATTGTAGACCAGCAGAAGGTTGTCCTGATTGGCAGAAGGGGCGTAAGTAATCGCACTGTTGGATGAGTTAGAAAAGTTAGGCCTGGCAGCATCAAGCTCAAAAGAATTATAGACTCCTGCTGTTTGTGGGCCATCGATGTATCGAGTTCTCACCTCTTCTTCATAAAAGGGGCTTATAAAGTAGTTGCCATCATAAGTTCCAGATTCATCCACATCCAAAACATCAGATTCATAGTTGAATATCCTATGAGTTTGTGAGCCCGTATTCCTGGTAACCAGGATATTGTCCTCAAACTCATACTGCGCTTCGCTAGATACTTGATCACGAACCCAGGTATATACTTCATGGGTGCCTGATGTCATCGATGTGTTTCCCTGAAGTATAATCGTTCCAGTATTCATGTGCATAAAGCAACCCATGGTGCCAACATTGTAAATGGTATTATTCCTTACAGTGACATTATTAGAATGATTATCAAGGTATATACCTATTGCCCAGTCTCGATCATAGTGGCTACCCTGCGGGTTCCCCAGACAGTTCGTGACAATGTTCTCTTCGATGACCGTCCCGGCTGTAGTCAATCCACCGAGATTATTATTGGTATAGATACCTCCCATATCGTCAATCAGCATGAGCGCATTATTAACGAAATTATGCTTGATCAACTGATTCTGTCCACCTGTGACAATCGCTCCTCCTCCTATTCGCTCGAAGGTATTGCGAAGGATTTGTGCACCATTGGACTCGTTGTAGATGCAGTATAGTCCTTTCTCTTTTCCATAGGCAGGATCCGTCCCAATATCACTGAACTCATTGTCTTCAATAATAATATCAGTGGTTCCGTTTCTAACAAAGAGTGATCTTACATTAACTTCGGAAAAATAGCAGCCCGACACCAAGACATCATCGCTTCCTTCTACAGCGATGCCTTCGCCCCCTACAGAAACCACATCTACATTCTCAATGGCAAGGTTATCACTCCCATCTACCGCTATATTTACATCATTTCCAAATGCTACCCGCACATTAGAGATAGTGACGTTGGCTATGTTGTCGACAAAAATGACCGTATCCCTCAGTGGGTAGCTAATATCCGTCCCATTGGGATTACTGGAGGTATACAAATAGATTGTAGAGGTGTTCTCTTCATACATCCATTCACCTTCTTGATCAAGGGCATCCAGGTGATTGACAAAATAATAGCCAGAATTGTCATGTATATCAGGCACATCAAAACCGTCACCAAGAGTCAAAACACTACCATTATGATTGGTAACATTCACCCTATTGAAACGATATTCAAACACCTTGATCACTACGTCTGACCCTTCCCAGTCATAGGTGTTATCCAACTGGTTATCTGTAATGGTTGACAAGCCGGATGAAGATTCCAGGGTTAAAAAACCTCCATCGGTGGGGTTGTAATTGGGGTATCTTCCCAAAGGTAGCCGGTTACCTTCCCGGTACAGGTTGTTCATTTTTGCTGGTGCCTGCCCAAGTGTCTTCTGCCAAATATTACCCGAATAAGAAGTCCAGCCATTGCTGAAAGTGACCGCCCCAGATAATACCGGTTTGTCCCCTGTTCCATAATCCGAAATTGTTATTCCTGCAGTTGTCAAGTGCAGGTTTCCACTATATACTCCTCCACGTTGGAACAAGATTTGATCTCCAGAGCTAAAGCCGGACATCTCCTGGTTTACTTTGGAGATCGAAGCCCAAGCAGAACCTGAACTCGTCCCATTATTGCTGTTATCTCCGGAGCTAGACACATAGTAGGTCGTTTGAGCGAATCCACACTCGCCAATCACGATCATTAGTAGCGCAACCGTATATTTTGTGAAAGATTTGAATTGAGTATCCATAGCAAATTAGTTTTTAATGATTCGTTGTTTCCATATCTGATTTAGCTCAGGGATTCTTACTTTGAGCAGATAGACTCCCTGAGGAGCGGACAGTTGAATTTCTCTTGAAGAGTCTAGAATCATATCCTCCCGGAACACTTCTTTTCCAGACAAGTCAACCAAACTTAATAATGCTCGCTTTCCCAGAAGGGCTGGGGATATCTCTAGATGCAATTCTTTCATTACCGGGTTTGGAAAAAAATTAATTGCGTTATTGTTAAGAGCCTCGCCTTCACTGACTAGCCTTGAAGCTGAATTGGAGTCAGGTTCAGTGCCGAATACAAGCTGATCATTCCTATAAACAGCCATCCTATTGTTTAAAACATATACTGACGTATCAATAAAGGAGTAATCATTGGACTCATCAAACACTGACCAATCAATAGCATTGATCCGGGTTCTAAACTCCCCGCTTCCGCTGTAGGCGGCCAACTCATCTCCGCTAAAACTGAACTCTATGTATTCATGATTTCCATGCTTATCAAAGTCTCCACTCACAGCTATGGTGGTCGATTCTACATAGTCCAAGTTATACTGATATTGTGTATTCGTATTTTCTGCCAGGAAGTAATAGCGGACGGTGATCTCCTCAACCGGCACACTTTGATTGCCACTGTTGATTAACTCAAAATGTGGCTTGATGTGGTTATTATTTGGGAATTTATCTCCACTCTTATAAATGACCTTAACTTGTGCCTCCTGGACTCTAGAAATAGTCGGCACCTTTCCCCAAATCAATTCACCATTTTCATGAATTGTCATTTTTTCCGTTAATTCATAAATTGAAGATCCGTTGAAACTATAGTCATTGTTTTCATCAAAAGTGGTCCAATTGCTTTTGGCCATACGTAATTTCATTTGACCCGAGGATCCCAATGGATCTATTACAACGGAGTTATTGAAACTAATTTCCATATACCAATTGGCTCCTTCATAGGCAGTATCACATTTTACAAATGATATATTAATATTATTATTCCCAATTTCTGCCCAATCCACATAACCGTTTAACACATCATGATTCTCAGATATAAACCAGTATCTAATGGAAATATCTGATAGACCGACTAAATCATTACTCAAATTGATCAATTGCATATGAGGCTTTATTTGATTATCATCAATATCCTGATCACCATCTTTTAATTGGACTAAAAGATAAGGGACCAAAATGTTGGCCGTATCACTATAAGCTGATTGGCCTCCAACTTTGTATGCTGCAATTCGATAAGCATTCAATTCTCCATAATTATTTGCCTCATCGGTATAATTGGTTACCCCTGAGCTAACAGTATCAATGACTACAAAATCATTTGCGTTAAGCGAACGTTCTATTATAAATCCTAGTTCATCATCAGAGTTATCTA
>MDTC01207791.1_pt1 | contig 13981 bp, 13 predicted proteins | sample 811181 | NCBI WGS metagenome assembly MDTC01 (sample SAMN05326644, study PRJNA326480) | marine metagenome | isolation source: seawater | place: Pacific Ocean: North | collected 2011
ACAGAAAATTATATTAGAGTTAGGGCTCCATGGAACCCAGAATTGAGTAATAAAATCATTAAGACTAGAATTAAATCAATTGATGAAAAAGGATATGGAAGAACCGAAAATTACAGTTTTATGCCAACGGGTAATAGACTTTTATAGTTTTTGTTTTTTCTTAAAAATCTTGCAATTTCAGGACTTGTAGGAACAACTTTAATATTCTTATTACTAACATAATCAAGAACTTGTTTAATAAACCAATTTTTAAATTCAGATTTGTTTATTTTTTTAGGTATTGTAATTTTAGTAAGAAAAATTTTTCTTTCTTGTTCTGCATATTCAATTGTAGCTAATTCTCCATCTAATTCAATTTCAAATTGTCTAAGAAAATCATTATTCTCAAGCTTAAGGTTATACACTTTGAAAGTATTTTTTTATTTATTGAATATTGTTAAATATCTTAAAAGGACAAAATTTATTAAATTTATAATTTTAAGAATATAAAGCAAATTTAGTGATTTTTTAGTTTTTAATCACTAATAAATCATTAAAATGTACCATAATAAATCAATAAAGTATCTATACTTGATGCCAGGATTAGGAGCAAGTCCTGAAATTTTTGAATTTTTAAATTTTAATAAGGGCATTGAATTAATTAAACTTTCATGGATTCCTCCAAAATCTAATGAAAAAATAAGTGATTATGCCTTAAGGATGTCTAAGAAAATAATACATAAGGATCCTTATGTTATGGGAGTATCTTTTGGTGGTTTATTGGTTCAAGAAATGTCAAGACATATAAAATTTAAAAAAATTATAATTGTTTCTAGTATTAAATCAAATAAAGAAATGCCTTTTTCTATGATTATGGCAAAAAAAACTAAAGCTTATCTTATGTTTCCTTCTAAATGGATTAATAATTTGGAGGATCTTGTTTCTTTTGTTTTTGGTAAATTAGTAAAAAGGCGAATTAAATTGTATAAGAAGTATTTATCAGAAAGAGATCCTAAATATTTAAGCTGGGCCATAAATGAATTAATTAATTGGAATAGAACAAAATTTTCAGAAAAAATAATTCATATCCATGGTGATAAAGACAATATTTTTCCAATTAGTAAAATAAAAAACCCTATAATTATAAAAGGGGGAAATCATGCTATGATTTTAATTAAAAGTAGTTGGTTTAATAAAAATTTACCTTTAATATTACAAGATGATTTTTTAAGAAAAAATAATTAAGGGTTATGAAAAAAATTTTGTTTGTGTTTCTTTTTTTTTCTGTAGTTATATTTTTATTACAGAATTTTGATTCTATTCAAAAAGAAAGTGATGGCTTAAAATCAAATGGAATTTATTCTGATTACAAAGTGTATCCAATCAAAACTCCCGATTCAGTATCTTTTGCTGGTGAGGTTGTATTATTAAAAGATAATGATTTAAAAGAGAGAATGGATAGAGAGCTATTGGTTAACACTTATTGGCAATCAAACATGATGTTGTTGATTAAAAGAGCTAATAAATTTTTCCCAATTATTGAACCAATTCTTGAAGAAGAAGGAATCCCTAATGATTTTAAATATTTAGCAGTTATTGAAAGTGGTTTGCAAAATAGTCGTTCTCCAAAAGGAGCTAAGGGTTTTTGGCAAATACTTAGAACTACCGGTAGAGAAATGGGATTAGAAATCAATAATAATGTAGATGAGAGATATCATTTAGAGTTATCTACCAAAGCCGCATGTAAATATTTAAAAAAAGCAAAAGAGAAATTAGGATCCTGGACTCTAGCTGCAGCTGCATATAATAGAGGTATTAATGGAATTTTTCGAAAACTCGAATTACAACAAGTAGATAATTATTATGATTTATTATTGGGATTAGAAACTAAAAGGTATGTTTTTAGAATTTTAGCAGTTAAATTAATTTTATCTAAACCTTTTGATTATGGTTTTATTTTTGATGATAAAGACCTTTATTATTCTGAAAGTTTAAGATCATTTGAAGTAGACACACCAATAAGCAATCTTTCAAGATTTGCTTTAAAAATGGGAATAAATTATAAAATTTTAAAAATTCATAATCCATGGCTAATAGAAAACCATCTTAACAATAAGTCTAGAAAGTTATATAATATTAAGATCCCAAATTAAGTATTAAATTATATTTTTTTAAGTTGTTGTTGAAGCATTTTGATTTGTTGGTTTAACATTCCATGCTTATCAAGTTTTTTTGCTTCACTTAATAAATTAACAGCTTCTCTTTTTCTTCTTTTTTGCATTAAAATTCCTGCCAGGCTCATCTTAGCCATTGCCAAATCAGTAGACATAGATAGTCCATATTCAATTGCTTTTTTAAAATGTTTTTCTGCTTCAGTAAGATTGGTTTGAGAAGAAATAATTCCATGTAGATAATAAAAGTATCCCTGTTGTTTTTTTACTAAATTTTTTTTTGGATTGGAAATTCTATTAAGCCATTTAAGGGTTCCTTGGAAATCTTGCTTTCGCAATCTTAAGAAAGCCATAAATATAAATTCATTTTTAAAATATAATAGAATAAATATACCAGATAGTAAAAGACAAAATATTCCGTTCCCTGTATAGCTTTCAATAAATTGGTAGATACTATAAATGAAACTTATAATAACTAGGACTAATTTAAAAGATTTTGGAATCATTAATTTTTTTCACAAATTTAATAAAAACAATTCGAATTGTTTTTAAAATCGACTTGTCTTAATTAAAAGTTATTGTATATTTGGCGACGATTTAGACTTGGTAACTAGTAAATAGCATTTCTAATTATTTTTTTATGAAAAGAACGTTTCAACCATCTAAAAGAAAGAGAAGGAATAAACATGGCTTTCGTGAAAGAATGTCTTCTGTTGGCGGAAAAAAAGTTTTATCTAATAGGCGTTCTAAAGGAAGAAAAAAAATTTCTGTTTCATCTGAACCAAGACATAAAAAATAAATGAATAAAAATATTTTAAAAGGGTATTACTTTTTTTTAAGTAATACCCTTTTTTTATATATTGAAATAAGTTTAATTAAAAATGCCAAAGAAAAAAAATCTTAAAAGAATTTTAATAATAGGATCAGGTCCAATTATTATTGGTCAAGCTTGTGAGTTTGATTATTCTGGAACTCAAGCTCTTAGATCTTTAAAAGAAGATGGTATAGAAACAATTCTTATAAATTCTAATCCAGCAACCATAATGACTGATCCTAAAATGGCTGATCATATTTATTTGAAGCCGTTAAATACTAAGTCAATAATTGAAATATTAAAGAACCATAAAGTAGATGCTGTATTACCAACAATGGGAGGTCAAACGGCACTAAATTTGTGTATTGAAGCTGATGAAAAAGGAATTTGGGAAGATTTTGGAGTTAAAATAATTGGAGTTGATATTGACGCAATTAATATTACTGAGGATAGGGAAAAATTTAAACAGCTTTTAAAGAAAATTAATATTCCTGTTGCACCTGCTGAAACTGCAAATTCTTTTTTAAAAGGCAAAGAGATTGCTCAAAAATTTGGCTTTCCACTTGTTGTTAGACCTTCATTTACATTAGGAGGAACAGGTGCTTCAATAATTTATAATCCTGGTGATTTTGATAAATTATTAACTCGGGGACTTGAAGCTTCTCCAATACATGAAGTTATAATTGATAAAGCTTTAATGGGGTGGAAAGAATATGAATTAGAATTATTAAGAGATAATCAAGATAATGTTGTAATAATTTGTACTATTGAAAATATGGATCCTATGGGAATTCATACTGGTGATTCTATTACTGTTGCTCCTGCAATGACCCTTTCAGACAATACTTTTCAAAGAATGCGAGATATGGCTATTAAAATGATGAGAAATATTGGAGACTTTGCTGGGGGTTGTAATGTTCAATTTGCAGTTAGTCCAGACGATAAGGAAGACATAATTGCAATAGAAATTAATCCAAGAGTTTCTAGATCTTCAGCTTTAGCTTCAAAAGCTTCAGGATATCCCATTGCTAAAATTGCCGCTAAATTAGCAATTGGCTATAATTTAAATGAATTAGAAAATCAGATAACTAAATCAACTTCAGCTTTATTTGAACCTACTGTTGATTACGTGATTGTTAAAATTCCGAGATGGAATTTTGATAAATTTGAAGGATCAGATAGGACTCTTGGCCTTCAGATGAAATCTGTTGGAGAGGTTATGGGTATTGGAAGATCTTTTCAAGAGGCTTTACACAAAGCAACACAGTCACTTGAGATAAAAAGAAATGGCTTGGGAGCTGATGGTAAAGGTTATAAGTCATACGATGAAATAATCCATAAATTATCTAATCCAAGTTGGGATAGAGTTTTTGTTATATATGATGCAATACAAATAGGAATTCCTTTATCTAGGATTTATGAACTTACAAAAATAGATTATTGGTTTTTGAAACAATATGAAGAGTTAAATGCCTTAGAAAATCAAATTACAAATTTTAAAATAAATACTATAGATAAATCTCTTTTATTAGAGGCTAAACAAAAAGGTTTTGCTGATAGACAGATTGCGCATATGTTAGATTGTTTAGAAAGTCAAGTTTATAAGAGAAGGAATGAATTAGGGGTTCAAAGAGTTTATAAACTTGTGGATACATGTGCTGCAGAATTTTCTGCGAAGACACCTTATTACTATTCTACTTTTGAAGAGACGATGCAAATTGAAGGTAATCCCCCATATAGTGATAATGAGAGTAAAGTATCTAAAAGAAAAAAAATTATTGTTTTAGGATCCGGACCAAATAGAATAGGTCAAGGAATTGAATTTGATTATTGTTGTGTTCATGGAGTTCTTGCTGCTTCTGAATGTGGATATGAAACTATAATGATTAATTGTAATCCAGAAACTGTTTCAACTGATTTTGATATTGCTGATAAACTTTATTTTGAACCAGTTTTTTGGGAACACATATATGATATAATTAGACTTGAAAATCCTGATGGAGTAATTGTTCAATTGGGTGGTCAAACTGCTCTTAAATTAGCTGAAAAATTAGATAGATATGGAATAAAAATAATTGGTACAGATTTTAAATCACTTGATTTAGCAGAAGATAGGGGAAGTTTTTCGACTTTACTTAAGAAAAATAGAATCCCATACCCTGATTTTGGTGTTGCTCAAAATGCTGAAGAAGCTTTAGAATTATCTAAAAAATTAGATTTCCCAATATTAGTTAGACCTTCTTATGTTTTAGGTGGTCAGGGAATGAAAATAGTTATTAATAAAGAAGAATTAGAGGCACATGTAGTTGATTTATTAAGAAAAATACCTAATAACAAATTATTACTTGACCATTATTTAGATGGTGCAATTGAAGCTGAAGCTGATGCAATATGTGATGGTAATAGTGTTTATATTATTGGGATTATGGAACACATTGAACCTTGTGGAATTCATTCTGGTGATTCAAATGCTACGTTACCTGTTTTTAATTTAGGAGAATATGTTGTTCAACAAATTAAAGATCATACAATAAAGATTGCTAAAGCTTTAAAGACTATTGGCTTGATTAATATACAGTTTGCAATTAAGGATGATAAGGTTTATGTAATTGAAGCAAATCCAAGAGCTTCTCGGACAGTGCCATTTATATCTAAAGCTTATGGTGAACCTTATGTGAATTATGCAACTAAGGTAATGTTGGGTAAAAATAAAGTTTCGGATTTCAAGTTTCAACCTAAATTAAATGGATTTGCTATTAAGCAGCCAATTTTCTCTTTTAACAAATTCCCTAATGTTGACAAACAGCTTGGACCTGAAATGAAAAGTACAGGTGAAAGTATTTTGTTTATAGAGACTCTTAAAGATGATGAGTTTTATGATTTGTATTCTAGAAGAAAAATGTATTTAACTAAGTGATTAATAGATTCCTTAATTAATTTTAAATGAAATATTTGATAAAATCAAACTTTGAAATAATACTAATAAGTTTTTTAATTGTTTTTGCTGTTTTATCTAGATTAATTCCTCATCCTCCTAATTTCACTCCAATTGGAGGTATAGCTATTTTTGGAGCCATAAAGATTACTAATAAGTATTTAGCTGTTTTACTTCCTTTAATTTGTATGTTTATCTCTGATTTATATTTAGGATTCACTTTAGTGAGTTTATTTGTTTATTTTTCATTTTTTTTAATTTCATTAATTAGTATACATATTAAAACTAATACCATAAATAAGGTATTTTTAAGTTCATTCATATTTTTTTTTATAACTAATTTTGGTGTTTGGCTTATTGGATACCCTTTAACATTAGAAGGATTCATTGCTTGTTATTTATTAGCAATACCTTTTTATATAAATACAATCTTAGGTGATTTTTTTTATACGTTTTCTTTAATTTTCTTTTATAATATTTCCGTGAATTATTTTATGGTTAGATATAGAAAATAAAATTGTAATTATCAAATCCGCTGCAGAAAGTAAAATGCATCTTGGGATTAAATTAATTATTCTATTTTAGATTAAAATCCTCTTTAAACATTCTCATTTTTGATTCATTTTCTGGATTGATTACATTTCGACTTTCATTAAATATTTTTTTAGGATATTTCTTTGATGAACCTGTTATTTTAGAAATAGCTTCAGCAAGTAGAGGTTCATTAATTTCTCCTAAAACACCTAAATTAAATATATCTTCTTTTATTTCAATATCTGGAATCAGACCATCTGAGTAATCAGAAAAACCATCCTTATTAGCCATTTTTAAAACAATAGGTTGCATGGCATAATCATGTTTAGGGTTTTTTGTTCCATCATTATCTATGTAATCATAAAGAGTTACTGAGCCAACATTTTTCCCTGCTGTTTTATATCCTATATGCACAACATCAATATGTGAACTAAGTCCATTAATTACAAGTTCACTAGCAGAAGCACTTCTACCAGATGTAAGTATATAAATCTTTTCTAGGTTTAAAGCAGGTAAGTTGTTTCCTGAAAATGTTTTGTCAGTAAATAAATTTAGTAACCTATCTGGAGCTTCACTTTCAAAGTATGTAGTTAATTTTGAATTCCAAATCTCTTTAGTAAACACCTCTCCTTTAAATTGTCCAGTAATCATACTTGCTAGATATGTAGAGTTATTAACTGAGCCACCTGGATTATATCTTAAGTCTAAAACAAGATCAGTTACATTATTTGATTTAAAATCATCAAATACAGAAATAAGAGGATCTTCAAAACTTGATAAAAATCCATTATATAGTAAATAAGCTATTTTTTTATCTTGAATTTCAATTATTTTATTTGTGTGAATAGGATTTTCCTGAAAATCCTCAATTTTAGTTAATTCAACAGATTTGCCATTAGATTTAAAGGTACTATTTTCATAATCAGCCATATTAAGAGTATATGAAATATTGCCATTCAATAACTCAATCCAATTATCTACAGTTAGCGGTGTATCATTAACCGCATAAAAGATGTCTCCTCTTTTAATATCTTGTTCAGAAGCATTTGATTTTGGTTGAATATAATAAACAAAACCTATTAACTCAGGGCAACCTGAACAAACATAAGATAATCCAAAATCCATACCATTAGAAGAAGAAACACCAGATAATTGATTTTCTAAAGTTTTATAGTCTTTTTCTATCCAGCTCCATCTATCATCTTTATATTTTAGACTCTCGAAAAATTTTTCTGAGTCAGAATAAGTTTTAAGAAATTCAAGATAGGTTGAAGCATCATTAGATTTAGCGTCACTTAAATTAGCGACATCATTTTGCCAGTAATAGTATTGATTTAAATTTTCCCAAATAAAATCATTTATTTCTAAATAAAGAGTATTTTCAATAGACTCGCTATCAGCTTCTGGACTTACTATTGTAGTATCGGGAACAAAGTTAATTATATTATCATCGGGATCATTTTTATTACAAGACTTTAATGATAGAAAAATTATAACACAAAAAAATAATTTTAAAATGTTCTTTGTTTTCATTATTAGTATATAGTTATACATAGATATGAATTTAAACATTAAATTCCATAATAATTAAAAGGAGTAATTAATTTTAATTCTGCTTTAATTTTAGAATCTATTTCTAGTCCATCAATAAAGGAGGTAATAACTTCGTGATTAATTTTGTTATTTGTTCTAGTTAAATTTTTTAATTTTTCATAAGGATCTTTGTATCCTTCTCTTCTTAAAACAGTTTGAATTGCTTCAGAGATTATAACCCAATTATTATTTAAATCATGATTAATTTTATCTTTATTTACTAGTAATTTTTTAAGACCAATATCAGTTGACTGAAAAGCTATAATTGAATGTCCAAAAGGTACACCAATATTTCTAAGTACAGTACTATCTGTTAGATCTCTTTGAAGTCTTGAAATTGGAAGTTTATTTGAAAAAAAAGTAAAAATTGAATTAGCTAGGCCAAGATTCCCTTCTGAATTTTCAAAATCAATAGGATTTATTTTATGAGGCATTGCAGAAGATCCAACTTCATTTTGATTTATTTTTTGTTTAAAATAACCCATTGAAATATAGGTCCAAAGATCTCTATTAAGATCAATTATTATAGTATTAATCCTTTTTAGATTATCACAAAGAGATGCAAAATAATCATAATGTTCAATTTGTGTAGTTGGGAATGAATAATTTAATTTGAGATTGGATTCAATAAAATTTTCAGCAAATTTTTTCCAATCTATATCAGGAAATGCAACATTGTGGGCATTAAAGTTTCCAGTTGCCCCTCCAAATTTTGCTGCATAAGGTATTTTTTCTAAATCATTTTTCTGAAGAACAATTCTTTTAATAAAAACCTCTATTTCTTTTCCCAATTTAGTTGGGGAGGCTGGTTGACCATGCGTATGTGCTAACATTGTAACATTTCTTGAATTTTTTGCAAGATCTTTTAATGAATCTATCATTGAATTTAGATATTCTAGATATATAGATTTAACCGCTTCTTTAATTGATAATGGGATCGCAGTATTATTAATATCTTGAGAAGTTAATCCAAAATGAATAAATTCTTGATATTTATCTAGATCAAGTTTTTTAAATTCTTCTTTTAGATAATATTCTATAGCTTTTACATCATGGTTTGTTTCTTTTTCAATTTTTTTAATCTCTGTTGCAACATCTGAGGTAAAATGTTTATAAATTGATCTAAGTTCCTCAAATAAAGAAGAGTTGAAACTAGATAGTTGGGGTAATGGTAATTCACATAATCCTATGAAATATTCAATTTCTACTTGCAGTCTATATTTTATAAGTGCTTCTTCTGAAAAAAAATTACCTAAAGATTTAGTTTTACTTCGGTACCTTCCATCTATTGGAGAAATGGCATTTAAAGTATTAAGTTTCATTATATCTGAAATATATAATGCAAAGATATGGTTCTTAACTTAATTGAAAAATGATTTACACTGATATTTGTTTATACCCAATAATTTAAAGTTTAAGGACTCTATACTCTTGATAACAATCACTAATAGCTTCAAGAATTTGGAGGTCGTTAGCATTTTTAATAAAAGAATCAGAATAATTACAATTTCTAAGAATTTCTTCAATGTCAAAAGTATTGATTTTTAATAGTTGCGAAATAATTTCTCTATTGAATTTAGAGGCAAGTAGGTTTTTTATTTCATCATCTTCTCTCATCTTTTTAAGCTTTCTCATTTGTTTTGGATTTTTTCCAAATAAATTATAGAGTAAGTTTGTAGGGTTAAATATTGATCCAATAGCTTTTGAAATTGATGATTCGTTTCTATTTCCGGCTTCATAACCTGAATAAGGCATTCCAGCTATCCTATATCTTCCAGCAGGATTTATAGGCACATTTTTTACATCAATTTCTAGAAATCCAGTTAGCTGGTATGGTTTAATAATTATTTCTTCAAGAGCATATGCAAGTTCAGTTAGTTGAAATTTAGGATTATCATATTTCATCATGTCGTTAGTAACAGGAACCTTTAATGGTTTATAGCCTAAATATGAAAAGTATAATGTGTCATTTAAACTTACTTTTATCTCAAAAACTCCACTTTTATTTGTAATTACACCGTCTATATTACTTAAATTAATCACATGAACTCCTGACATTCCTTTTTTTGTAATTTCATTTTCTACAGTTCCAATAAGATTATAATTAATCTGTTGACTCAATAAAAGTTTGGAGCTAATAAAAATAATTATAAATAGCAATAAATTATTTTTCATAATATTATATATCTTATTTTTTTTATTATGAATAAGCTAAATTAACAGAAATAAATTAAAAAAAATTATTTTTAAAAAACTCAACTAGTTTTCTTATAGCTATTGCTCTATGGCTTATTTTATTTTTAATTTTTGATGAAATTTCGCCGAAAGTTTTATCATATCCATCTGGAATAAAAATAGGATCATATCCGAAACCATTAATTCCTTTTGTTTCTTTTGAAATATAGCCTTTGATTTTTCCTTTAAAAAAAATATTTTCTTTATTAATGTTAAGAGAAATTACAGTTTTAAAATAAGCTAATGGTTTCGTTTTTTTTTTAAGCTTCTCCTTTAGCTTTTTTATATTATTAATATCATTTTTTGGTGTTCCGGCAAATCGAGCTGAATAAATTCCTGGTGCACCATTTAAACATGGAACTTCTAAGCCACTATCATCAGCAAAACAATCTATTGAATATTTATTTGAAATGTATTTTGTTTTTATTTGAGCATTTTCTTCATATGAAGTTCCTGTTTCTTTTATTTCATCAAAAAACCCTATGTCCTTTAAACTCAATATTTCAATTCCAATTGGAATTATTTCTCTTACCTCTTTTAATTTACTTTGATTATTTGTGGCAAAAACAATTTTCATTATTTATGATGATATTTAGTGTTATTTAAAATAGAGCAACTTCTATATATTTGTTCAATTAGAAAAAGCCTTATCATTTCATGTGGAAATGTCATTTTTGACAATGCAATATGATTTTTATGTTTTTTCAAGATTTTTTCCTCAAATCCATATGGTCCACCAATTATAAATACAAGTTTTTTTATTCCAGATATTAATCTTTTATTTAAAAATTCAGAAAATTCTTCTGAGTCATAATTAAAGCCATTTTCATCCAAAAGAACAATGTAGTCAGAGTTTGAAATTGAATTTTCAATAAGTTTTGCTTCAAATTTTTTTTGTTCGTTGATTGATAAAGATTTTTTTCCTTTAAAGCCAGATTTAATTTTTTTTATTGAAAAATCCATTTGCATTTTGACTCTAGATGAATATTTTTCAATTATGTTATCGAAAATAGATTTTTCTTTTTTCACGATGCATATCACTTCACATTTCATATGTTAAAAGTACAACAAGACTTTTTTTTATAATAATTTTAATTGTAATAAACTTTTTCAACTATATCTTTAAAAGATATAGATTAGTAAATTTGTTCAATTATGAAGAATTTTATGAAAGTAAAAAACATTCCTCTTGTTAAAGATTTTATTAAACTAATAAAAGAAATTAAGGTTCCAGGATTAAATAGCCTTTCCTTTTATGATTTATTTGAGCTATATGTTTTAGGGATTATTAATGGCATATTAACCGTTAGAGCTGGAAGTATTTCATTTAGTTTTTTTATGGCGTTATTCCCTTTTTTACTTTTTATTTTAAATTTAATTCCTTTTATTCCAATAGACAATTTAGAAATAATTGTTTTTGATTTTATTGAAATAGTACTTCCTAATGAAACTCAGGATTTTTTTTCAGATATTTTTTTAGATATTAAAAATAAGCCAAGGGTTGGCTTACTTTCTTCAGTTTTTATTTTGTCAATTTTTTTATCTGCAAATGGAGTGAGTTCTGTATTTAGTAGTTTTGAAGAATCTTATCATGTTCAATTGTCAAGAAATATTTTTAGACTTTACCTTTTTTCGATTGGGGTTAGTATACTTCTAGCAATTCTTTTGTTATCAGCTATTTCATTTTTTGTTTATTATGAAATTTATATTCTCCAAAACATTAAAGAATTTGTTCCAAGAGAAATAAATTTAATTAGGTTAGGGCAAACTATATTTTTTTGTTTTAGTATTTATTTTTCAGTTTCAATTTTATATTATTTCGGAACAATTGAAGGAAAAATTGCAAAGTTTTTTTCACCAGGAGCTCTAATGACTACAGTATTAATTATAATTAGCACATTTGTTTTTGGTATATATGTTGAAAAGTTTTCTACTTATAATAGACTTTATGGATCTATAGGAGCTTTATTGATTTTTATGCTTTATATATGGATTAATTCAATTTTATTACTTCTTGGATTTGAACTTAATGCTACTTTAAATAGATTAAAGAAAAATTCTATAAAAGATAATTTATACAAAAAAAGTGAAAAATAATGAACTTTTTTATTGATGTTATTATTCCACTTCCTTTATCTAATGCTTTTACTTATTCAGTTTCAAAAGAAGAATTTGATTTTTTGGATCTAGGACATAGAGTGGGGGTTCCCTTTGGAAAAAATAAATTATTTACTGGAATTATAATTAAAAAACACAAAATTCACCCAGAAGGTTACGATCCTAAATCTATTGAATCTATTCTAGATGATGTGCCAATTGTTACCAGAACACAATTAGAATTATGGAAATGGGTTAGCAAATATTATCTCTGTTCTATTGGTGAAGTTTTAAAAGCATCTATGCCAAGTTCATTGATTTTATCAAGTGAATCTAAAATAACAAAAATTAAAAATAAGATAATTGATATTAATTCTTTGTCTGATGATGAGTATATTATCTATGAAGCGTTACAAGTTAGAGATTTAAGTATTGAAGAAATAAAAAGTCTTTTTGATGATAAAAAGGTGGTATTTATCGTTAAAACTATGATAGAAAAGGGTTTAGTGAAAAATCATAGTCATTTAGTTGAAAAATATAAACCAAAAAAAAATCTTTATTTTAGGTTATGTGAAAAATATATTACCAGAAAAAGTTTATTAAAATTAATAGACCAATTATCTAAAGCTCCAAAACAAAAACAAATCTTAGTTTCTATACTTAATATAGATTTGGAATTAAATTCTTGGATTAAGGATAGTGTTTTAAAAATTAAAAGTGGATCTTCTAGTTCAATTTTTCAAACGCTAATAAAGAAAAATATTTTAGAAAAAAAATATTTAATTGAAAGTAGGGTTGCAGATAAAATACATGATGATATAATTACGAATAAATTATCTAAAATTCAATCAGATGCGCTTCTAAATATTAAAAAATCTTTTTTGAATAATGATGTCGTATTATTGAAAGGTGTAACATCTTCAGGAAAAACAGAAATTTATATGGAAATGATTCAAGATAAATTAGATAATAATAAGCAAATATTATATCTGTTACCTGAAATATCTTTAACTACCCAAATGGTAAGAAGGCTTAAAGATAGATTTGGATCAAAGGTTGTGGTTTATCATTCTAAATTTAACAATAATGAAAAAGTTGATATATGGAGGCAGATTTTAAATAATAAAGATAATGCAAAGATAATTTTAGGAGCAAGATCATCAGTTTTATTGCCTTTTAATAATTTAGGTTTGATAATAATTGACGAGGAACATGAAAATTCTTTTAAACAATTTGATCCATCTCCCAGGTATCATGCTAGAGACTTAGCAATTTATTTGGGTAATTTATTGAATGTAAAAGTTATTTTAGGTTCAGCAACTCCTTCAGTAGAGACTTTTTATAATGTTAAAATTGGTAAATATGGGCTAGTTAAACTTCTTAAGAGGTATGGCGGTGTTGAGATGCCTGAAATTAGATGTATTGATTTGAAAGAAGCTTATAGAAAAAAAAACATGAATGGTTTTTTTTCAAATGAGTTGATTAACGAGATTAATAAATCTTTGAGCAATAATAAACAAGTTATTTTATTTCAAAATAGAAGAGGTTATGCTCCAATTATTGAGTGTGTTGATTGTGGGTATATTCCTCAATGTCCAAATTGTGACGTAGCTTTAACTTTTC
>MDTC01211374.1_pt1 | contig 13980 bp, 14 predicted proteins | sample 811181 | NCBI WGS metagenome assembly MDTC01 (sample SAMN05326644, study PRJNA326480) | marine metagenome | isolation source: seawater | place: Pacific Ocean: North | collected 2011
ACGCCAGCGGCTTCCCTTTATCGGTCTGGCCCTGCACATGCAGAAAGCGCCCTCCCCTCAAAGTCGTCAGCCCACGTTCTTCCAGCAGCTGACAAAACTCTTCTTCATTCTCCTCACTGTCCTGCCAAACCAGTGGTTCACTGTAGTGCCGATCCGCAGATCTCTCCGCCGACTGTCGCTCCAGCCCGGTCCACTCCATGATTTCAGCAATTGTAGCATCCGAATATCCCTTGAAGCGATACTTGGCCCGGAGAGGCTTCAGCGTTTTCAGGATCTCCTCCCGTGGAGTTCCGAAAACCTCACAGTCTCCGCCATCATAAAGCGCAGAGCCATTTTCGACGATGAAGGGGTCTTCATTCCCGAACCCTCCCCGCAACGCCAGCCACTCGGCTCTTGTTTTACTGGTATTCACCACCAGAGAAATCCCCGCTTCATCCATCCGGTCCAGAATGGGCAGCACCGAATCAAAGGAGTAATCACCGTGATCCAGCAAGGTCCCATCGAGGTCGCTCACTACCATCAAAGCCATTGATTTATCCGCCACGGCTTCTTTCTTAGCGCATCCCGTGCCAATTGCCAACGGAACGCCTGACATCCTGAGAAATCATTTTACCTATCAACCTGAATCGACAAGTCTCCGCCATGCCCGAACTTGCTGAAGTCGAACTTGCCCGCCGCCAATGGGCCAAACACCAAGGAGAAGCCATTTCAGGAGTCGACGTTCATCCCAAAGCCCGCATTTTCCGTGATTGCCCCGCTCCGGCGCTCCGTATTTTGAAAGGGAAGAAGCTCCTGTCCTCAAAAGCCCACGGCAAGCGTATGCTCTTCACCTTCGCGCCGAAGCTTCATCTCGAAGTCCACCTCGGAATGTCCGGTAAGCTCTCGACGTCTTCGACCGATCACGAAGACCAAAAGCACGACCACCTCATTATCCGCACCAAAAAGGCGGCACTCATCTTCAACGACTACCGTATGTTCGGTCGCATCATGCTCCACGATTGCGTAGATCCTTGGGCGGAATTTCCTCCCCAGCCCCAGGATTCCAAATTTTCCCTCGCCCACGTTCGCAAACTCGTCGAGCGGCACCCGCGCAAGCCCCTCAAAGCGCTCCTCCTCGACCAAAACGCCTGCCCCGGCATCGGCAACTGGATGGCCGACGAAATTTGCTGGCGCATGGGTATCTATCCCGGAGAACTCTGTAACAACCTTGACCCCGCCGCCGTTCGGAAAGAAACCCGTTTCGTCGCCCTTGGTGCGCTCAAGCATGTCGCCGAGAAAAACATGACGGCATCAAAAGACGGCTTTGCGCCCGGTTCCTACGTCGAAAACGTCCCGCCTAAAAACTGGCTCTTCCAACATCGCTGGAAAAAAGGCGGCACCTGCCCGAAATGTAAAAGCGAACTCGCCCGCGACACCATCGCCACCCGCACCACGGCCTGGTGCCCGACTTGTCAGCCGTCTTAGCTCACTCTGGAATATCCCCGTCGATCTCTTCCTTTTTCGGAAAGGTATCCTCCCAATGCTCCAGGGAATATCCTTCGCCCAAGCCGCCAATTTTTTTGACCAACTCCTCGCATTCCTTTCGCCAATCGTCGTAGTTCGGCGGCCCCCATTTTCCAGAACTTCTCGGGAAGACGACGTAAGTCACGTTCACTTCCGAAACCGGACGGCTATAGGAACTAGCTCTGGGGTTGAGCGCCTTGGCCATGCGAAGACTTCCCTCGCCGATCTTAAAACTCGGCCCTGCATCGCCTACGATCGCCGGGAAGATTTTCTCTTGATAAATCACAAGCACGTAGTCTCCCACGTTTGGCCCCCAAGCGCTTTCACGATCCTGAATGACATCAATGGGAATCACGATGAAGGGATCATAATCCGCGATCAGAAAACTCCGGCGCTTCATGTCTTCAATGCCAGCCGTCAATCGAGTCACTTCCGCAGCATTGTTTGCCTTTTTGGCTTCAGCCAAACGCTTGCGCCATCCAGCGATGAGCGGATTCTCCGTGGTCCCTTGCTTTGACCAGCCATAGCTCGTCGAAGGTTGATAATTGGAAGAATTAACAATCTTGTCCGACATCGTCGCCAGACGGTCCCCATCGGAGCCATCGGAAACGACATCCATATCGCCCTGCATCAGAAAGATCTTCTGCTTCGATTCGGGATGCTCCATTTCCAGCATGGTTTGGCAGTCGAAGTAATTGTGCTTCGTCAGGAGCTTGTCAAAGCGGCCCGCATTTCGCTTCAGCCGGGAAAATTTATTGTCGTAGAGCTTCTTAAAAAAGGGCGAGACCGTCGACTTCTGCAGCAATTCCGGCAGGCCAAGCAAAATCTTATCCAGATTGGCATTCATCAGCTTCAGCTCCATCAATGACTTCGCAGCCACGGGGCGATTTACCTTGAGGGTGTATTCCGCCTCATAGCTGCCATCCCGCTCCCGTTCCGCCGACGCAATCAGCCCCTTTTTCTCTTCCACCACCGCTTTGACATCGATTCCCATCGAACTTTTCGAAATCAAGGTATTTGGCTGCACCTGATAATAAGGAGGCCGGACGTCCACCCGCTTCTCCACGATCACCTCTTCCTTCACGATAATCTTCTCTGGCTCAGGCGGCGGAGGAGGCTTGGGAACGGGCTTTTCCCTCGCCAATCCCACCTTACGACGGACTTTCTCCGGAACCGGGGAAAAAACCACCGCGATCAGGCCCAGAGCCACCAATCCCAAAAAGACGGTGAACCAGGGGAAGCGCCTTGGGGCCCGATTTTTCACGCCTTCCAGGGCGTATGGGTCTGATTTCTGCTCCATTCTTGGGGTGCATCATAGCACTCCAGAATGACTCTTCAAGAACGCGGAACAAGTTGGGAAAATAAGACTACTTCAACAACCATCGCGGCACCTTTGTCTTCGGAAACTGCTGGGGTTCGCCACCGAGAGAAATGCTCTTTGCCTTAATTGCCTCCAAACGCTTCCGGGCCAATGCCAACATCTCGTCAACACGATCTGGATGGTCCTTACTGAAATCCTCTTCCTCGGCGATGTCAGTTGAGAGATCGATCAGCACCGGCCCCTCCTTCGACCCCTTCACCTCCTTGACCTGATCGAAATACAACTTCCACTGCCCAACCCGCATTGCTTGTGGCACCGCCCAACCATTCCAATAAAGCATGTCTTTGCGGAGATGCGGACCCTCGTCTCCTTTGAGCGTGTTCCATACTGAGACACCATCCAGCGGAAGCTCACGCTTCTCCTCCAGCTCAATCCCACAGGCGGTGGCTAAGCTTGGAAGTAAATCAATGGACGCGACCAATTCCTTGCAAACTTTCCCCTTGGGTAATTTCCCCGGCCAGGAAATGACACAAGGCACCCGCGTTCCCCCTTCAAGGACACTCCACTTTCCGCCTCGATAGGGATCCGCCACCGTCTTGTTCTTTCGCCCTCCCTGGGGCCCGTTATCCGAGGTGAAAATGACAATCGTCTCCTTTTCGATCTCCAACTCCCGCAGGCTTTTCAAAATCTCTCCGAGACGGGCGTCCAGTTCCTCCACAACATCGCCATATGCTTTGTTCGCGGACTTTCCGTTCCAATCCGGGTGAGCCTCGACCGGGAAATGCGGCGCCGTATACGGCATATAAAGGAAGAAAGGACGGGTCCGCTCTTTCTTGATAAAGGAAATCGCCTCCCTCGTGAATTCCTCGCTGAGCCGGCGATTGTTAAAAGGTTCGGCGATCAACTTGCCGTTCCGCCAAAGCTTTTTCGTCTGGTTGTTACTCGCTGTAATATAGAATGCGTGCTCAAATCCCTGCCCTTGCGGAAGACGCTCGGGAGCATCACCCAAATGCCACTTCCCGGATATCCCGGTCCGATATCCAGCATCCTTGAACACCTCGGCCATTGTTCGCGCCTCCGCAGACAAGCCTCCCGACATCCTCATCTTAAATCCGAGAACGCCGCCTTTCCATCCAACGCGGGGTGGATACATTCCGGTCATCAGCGCCATCCTCGACGGAGTACACACCGTTGATCCCGAATGATAGTCCGTCAATTTCACACCCTCGGACGCCATCTTGTCGAGAACGGGAGTCCTGTTGAGCTTGCTCCCGTAACACGACACATCACCATATCCAAGATCATCGGCCATGATCAGAATCACATTCGGCGCCCCCGCGAAGAGAGCCCCTGAAAAAATCGAAGCGAGAGTGACGTACATCAAGAGTTTCATGTGAGGCTTATTTCAGAATGAGAGAGGTAACACAACCTTGCCAATCTCTCCCCACCTCAAAAAAGTCCCCCCGCGCCTTGTCCTCGGAGCCCTGCATCCCTAACACTAGCCCATGCCTGATAACGAACAATCTTCCATCAGAGAGCCACCGAAAACTTTTGGAGGAGTTCTTCGCCAACTTGGACCCGGCCTGATCATCGCAGGAGCCATCGTGGGCTCAGGCGAACTCGTGGCCACCACCGCCGTCGGAGCGGAAGCCGGTTTTGTCCTCCTCTGGCTCATCATCATTGGCTGCCTGATTAAAGTCTTCGTCCAAATCGAATTCGGACGCTACACCATCACCACCGGACGCACCACTCTGTCCGGCATGAACGAAGTCAGCGGCCCGCGGGCCCGTGTGAACTGGCTCCTCTGGTTTTGGCTCGTCTTCAGCCTGGTCGCACTCGTCCAACTTGGAGGAATTATCGGCGGAGTGGGACAAGCACTCACCATTCAACAACCACTGACTGAGTCAGGACGGGTCGCAAACGAATATCACGAGACAATCATCAGCAAACAAGTCGAAGAGGGTCTCGCCACGCGCTTTGGATCCGAGGAAGCAGCCAGCCCAGAACCAGCGGCCGAAGAAGCAACCGAAACCTCACCGGCCCCGACTTCCAATGATTCTCTAATCTGGTGCTTTCTCGTTACCATCGTCTCCATCGTCCTGCTTGTGGTCGGACGATACCGGCTCATCCAAAATTTCTCCACAGTCCTGGTCGCGACCTTCACCCTGGTCACGATCATCAATGTGGTCTATCTCCAGTCACTTCCCGAATGGCGGGTCACTTGGGCCGACTTCGCATCGGGAATGACATTCCAAATTCCTGAAGGAAAAGGCCTCACCGTTGCCCTGGCCGCCTTTGGCATCATCGGAGTGGGGGCCACCGAACTCATCCAATACCCTTACTGGTGCCAGGAAAAGGGCTATGCCAAATGGACCGGCCCGCGGGACGATTCTCCCGAATGGGCCGCGCGCGCGGAAGGATGGATGAAAGTCCTTCGTTGGGATGCCTGGTGCTCGATGATCGTCTACACCTCGGCAACCATCGCCTTTTACCTTCTCGGAGCGGCTATTCTAGGGCGAACCGGACTCGATCCGTCGGGCGACCAAATGGTCCGCACTCTCGGAGAAATGTATGCCCCCGTCTTTGGGTCAGCAGCGCAAGCCATCTTCCTCTTCGGCGCCTTTGCCGTTCTTTACTCGACCTACTTCGTTGCCACTGCCAGCCACGCGCGAGTTAGTGCCGACGCGATGAGAATTTTCGGCCTCATCAATGGAAGCGAAGAGTCATACCGCCGTTGGGTCAAAGTCTTCTGTATCATTTTCCCCATTCTCTTCCTCGCAAGTTACGCTTTCTTCCGGGCCCCAAAACAATTGGTCCTCGCAGGCGGATTTATGGGCGCCCTCATGCTTCCCTTCCTGGGGCTGGCCGCTTTGTTTTTCCGCTACAAACGCTGCGACTCTCGTCTCGCCCCCGGCCGTGCCTGGGACATAGGGCTTTGGATCAGTTGTATTGGAATGTTCATCACCGGCGGCTACGCCCTCTACAGCAAGGTCGTCCTGGAGCTCTTCGCAAAATAAAAATGGCGTGGATGAAAGGAGTGCCTTTAGCCGCTCCGCTCCGCTCACGCCGACTCCGCTGCGCTCCGGCTCAAACTTCGTTCTCATCCTCCAGATACCACCTTCTAATAAAAAGGCCCATGAAATGAATCATGGACCTTTTAAGGGAAAATGGAGCGGGTGAACGGATTCGAACCGTCGACATCGACCTTGGCAAGGTCGCGCTCTACCACTGAGCTACACCCGCAGTTGCGAGGTCTCTTTGCCATCGTCCGAGACTGGCGACAAGATTTTTTTGAAAAGAAAATCCATCTTTTCCTACAGTGCATGATCTTTCAGATACCTTAAGAACCGACCACCAATATTTCTCTCATCCCATTGTTGATGAAGAGTGATTTTTTATTGTTAGAGCCCCCATTATTCAGGGACCGGGACAGTTTTTTTAGATTTCCCCGCCCGATCCCAAAGTTTGCGGATCTTGTGAATGACTTCTGAGAAACAGGGAGATTTTTTCTTCCGAAGCCCGCCTTCTCCGTCGAGTCTGCGCTCAGCTTAGCAAGAAAAGAATGCGTTGTATCCAGTGCGGGTCCCACGAGGACAAAGTCATCGACTCCCGGAGTACCAAGGATGGTACAACGATTCGGCGACGGCGCAAATGTCTCAACTGCGGATCCCGCTTCACCACCTACGAGCAAATTGAGCGCACCGAGCTTCGCGTCATCAAAAAAGACGGCAGCCGCGAGGCCATCAACCGCGAAAAACTCTTCCGAGGGCTCGTCAAGGCCTGCGAGAAGCGCAAAGTCTCCATGGAGCGCATCGACCGTGCCGTCGATGAAATCCTCTCAGAGCTCCACCGCGACCACCATACCGAGGTCCCTTCCGGCAGTATCGGGGCCAAAGTCATGGACAAACTCCATGAAATCGATCCCGTAGCCTACGTCCGCTACGTCTCGGTCTACCGGCAATTCGAGGACGTCGGAGAATTCATCCGCGAAATACAAGCCCTAGAAAACCGCGCCCGCACCGACGCGATGCAGCGGAAACTTTTCAAATAACCTTCAATGATCTGCATCGTCGGCAACCTCCCCGTGCTCAAAGTCGGCCACCATCATGTGGTGGGCTACGGCACCGAGTGGATTGACGAATCCCTGAGCCGGGCGGCCATCGCGAGCAACCGCCACGACTTTCCCTTTATCGACGACATTCGCGACGGCGTGATGCACTACCTCGAGCACCGCTGCCCCCTTCGGGTTCTCCCACTCGAAGACCTCTACGAACGCATGCGCGTCATGCTTCGCAAAATCGGTTGCGACGCCATCGCCAACAATCTCGTCCCCCTAGCTCCCCCCATCACCGTTTCCCTCGTCAAATCTGCTCGCGAAGCTGGCAATGGATTCGAACTCGTCTTTTTCTGCCTCCTGACCGAGGAAATCAACCTTCTCCGGGAATGCGGTGCCGAATCCATTCGCTTTTGCGAAATTAAGGAAAGCGCCAGCATCATGCGGGGCGGAAAAACCACCACCAAAGCCTGCCAGCAACTTTGCTCCGAAATCGTCGCCTTCCTCGAAGGCTTCAAACAAGACGCCCAACTCAAACAGAGAAGGATCACCCTTTCTGTCGACCTATAATATGACCTTGTTCGAAAAAATCATCGCCCGGGAAATCCCCGCCGACATCGTCTACGAAGACGATTTCTGCCTCTGCTTTCACGACATTTCGCCCCAAGCCCCGGTCCACCTTCTTCTCATTCCCAAAAAACCAGTCGCTCGCATCGCCGAAACCTCTGCCGACGACCAACTACTCCTGGGCCATCTCCTCTTAAAAGTTGGCGAGATCGCCCGCCAGGAAGGCTACGCCGAAGATGGCTTCCGAGTCATCATCAACAATGGCCCCCACGGCGGAGAAGCCGTGCCCCATTTACATCTCCACCTCCTCGCCGGGCGTCAGCTCCAATGGCCACCGGGTTAGATTCCCCCTGACTGATCGTGATGGAAATCATTTATTAACGCAAAAGATTGTCGGTAGTCTTCAGATACGACACACTCTATTTACCCTTGAATCTTCCCAATTCCATCACCTTTGCCAGGCTTGTTTTAACGGCCGTCTTTGTCATCGCTGCAAGTCGGGGAGGGTTCTCAGGATACCTTGTCGCCCTGGTGGCCTTTGTTATGGCTGCCATCTCCGATTGGCTCGATGGCTACCTTGCCCGAAAACTTAATCTCGTCACTTCGCTCGGCAAGCTCATGGATCCTCTGGCTGATAAGATTCTCGTTGCCTCCGCCTTCGTCCTCTTCAGCAGTGTGGGACTTTGCCCACCTTGGATCACCATCGTAATCATCGGGCGCGAATTCCTCGTCACCGGCCTCCGCCAGATCGCAGTGGAAAAAGGCGAGGTCATCGCCGCCGACCGACTGGGGAAATGGAAAACCACCTTTCAGCTCACTTATAGCATCACTTGCCTCGTATGGCTCATGATGGGGCCCATTGAAAACGCGGGCTCCTTCGTCAGTTTCTTCCAAACGCTCTCCAACCCGGAAAATCCCCTTTCCATCATCTCTCTCTGGGGAGCCTTCGCCCTGACCTTGATCTCAGGGATCAACTACCTTAAAAAATCCTGGAACTTGCTCATCAACTGATGCTCCTCAAGAACGCTCACCTAATTTCACCCGGCCTGACGGAAGAAAACGGGTTTGTCCAAGTCGATAATGGCCAGATCACGCGGCTCGGATCGATGTCCGACCTCACTGAATTAAACGAAGGGATCGATCTCAAAGGGAATCTCCTCCTCCCCGGCTTTATCGACATTCATGCCCACGGCGCAGATGGCTGTGATGTTTGCGACGCCTCCCCCGACAGCCTGCAACACATCGCCGAAAAGAAACTCGCCGAGGGAGTTACCACCTGGCTGCCCACCACCTTAACCCAACCCAAGGAAAAGCTTCGTGAGATTGTTCGGACGATCGCCGACTGGGCTCCGTCCGCCCCCCTCCGCGTCCCGGGTATGCATCTCGAAGGTCCCTTCATCAATCGCGATCAAGCCGGTGCCCAGAACCCCGAGTTTGTCCGCCCATCCGACCCTGTGGAACTCCGCGAGCTCCACGAGATTTTCCCAGCCAGCATTCTCTCCCTCGCTCCTGAACTTCCCGGAGGCCTCAATCTCGTCCGCGAGGCCCATTCACTCGGCATCATTGCCTCGGCGGCTCACACTGAAGCCAGTTACGATGAAATCAACAAGGCAATGGGCTTTGGGCTCAGCCACCTCACCCACTATGGCAATGCCATGACCGGACTACACCATCGCGAGATTGGAGCCGTGGGAGCCGGTCTCATCGAGGACGGCCTGCAGATCGAACTCATCGCCGACGGCGTTCATCTCGCGCCGGAAATGCTCCAATTGATCTTTGAAAAAATCCAAACTAAACGTCTCATGCTCATCACCGACTCGGTGGCGGCCTCCTGGAAAAACGACGGCGAAATGGAGTTAGGCGGATTAGAGGTTGTTATCGAAGACAGCATCGCCCGCCTCAAGAGCAATGGAGCGCTCGCTGGCTCAACCCTGCAGTATCCCGCTGGCCTAAGGCACATTCACGAATTCACCCGAATTCCAATTCACGAGCTGGTAGAGACGACCTCGTGGAACCAGGCCCATACGTTGGGCTTAGCAGACCGCGGAAAACTTGAACCTGGATTCCTCGCCGACTTGGTTGTCCTCAACGAACACTTCGAGGTTCAGGGCACCTACCTCGGCGGCGTAAAGGTCTAATCGATCTCTTTCATATCCGCGAAGTAATCAATGACCGCCTCACGGGTAGTGAGTGGAATGAGTTTCGTCTGACTCGATGGCTCCTCGAGAATATTGCGGAGCTTTGGCAGTTTCTTCCCGCCCGACTGGCTGTCGTAGCTATTAAAGAGAATGATATAGCGCTTGTCGTTCTCGAGAGTTTCCTCATCGAGCCCAAAAAGTCCGCGGTCCGAATAACGCACGTCTTTTTCCTCCGCGATGATTTCACGGATCTGCTCTCCGGTGACCGACGCCTGTACCAGCCAGTTTTCGTAGGGAATCCATGACCAGGCATCTTCGATCGTCTTTTTCCCAGGAAGAACTTTTTTTGCCTCGAAGGTCCCATGAAAAACCCCGTCAGCCTGAACGCCATGCTTTGCTGCCGAAACTTTGAAGGACTCGCAAAGAAGCCTCCAAAACTTACTCCTCTTTCCGTAGGTCGAAATCGCAGACTTTACCTCACCAATCACCGACTTTCTCCTCTCATCCGCGGCCTCGACTACTGACTTTGTGCTTTCGAGGATAAGCGGATCCAAATGAACCCGGGCATCCATCAAGACCGTCCAGGCATTGCGATGAACCAGCTTGCGCGATTCCACGTCAAAGGCCAAATCAACCCGTCCGCAATTCAAGCCATGGTAATTTGCCTGCGTGCAAAGCACACCAAAAGAATACCAACTCGGACGATCCTGGTGGGAATGGCCTCCGATATAGACATCGATTCCACGAACCTTCTTCAGCAGGGATTGAATCGGATTGGCGTAGTCCTCTTTATAACGATAGCCCATGTGGCCGAGCACAACTATCGCATCGACCTTCTCTGCGCGCAATTCATCGACACTTTGCTTAAGACTTTCCTCCGGATCAAAAACGCCAAATCCTTTCAACAACTCCGGTCGCGACCAGTAGGGAATTCCCGGCGTCACCAACCCAATCAAGCCAATCCGAAATCCGCCCACCTCACGCACAATCCACGGAGCCAGTTTTGAAAAGGCATTTCCTTCAATTGCACCCGACCGTTTTCCATCTACCGCGACATTCCCAGTAACCACCGGCATCGATGATCGCTTTACCGCTGCCTCAACGACATCCAGCCCCCAATCGAACTCGTGATTCCCCAAAACCCAGCCGTCGTAGTTCATCTTGTTGAAGCTATCGATCATGACGCCTCCCTTGGTTTGGTAACCCTCAACCGTTCCTTGATAAACATCGCCAATATCGAACAACAAATGATCGGGGCAATCTTTCCGCCACTTACGTATCTGTGTCGCACAACGAGCAAGCCCTCCCAAGTTACCGATGCCTTCGTAACTCACCGTTGGGAGAATATGGCCATGGAGGTCGGTCGTATGAAACAGGGAGATCGTCTTTAGAGAGCGTCCGGATTCGGCGGAAGCTGGCAGTGCCAGCCACGCCGCGGCGCCTCCGAGGAATTTTCTGCGGTTGGAATTCATCAGCATTGTTGAACTACCGAGAAGAGTGCCTTTTTTTTCAACAATCGCAATCAGGCTTTTCCCCAACGGTCAAACCTACTAACTCTTGAAGCAATGAACATTACCAACTAAATGTCATGGGAAGGTAGAATCGATCTCGCCGGAATCCACGAATTACCTAAAACAGCAAACATCATCGTGCTCGTGGCCCGCATACTCCATACCCCCGCTGATCTCCGCGCCCGCTAGCCCTCGACCTTGGCCCGGCGCATCTTCTCCGCGTTTATCTTCTTCTGATACCGTGCCTGCACGATATCAGTGAGAAGAAGCACGCCGATGACGAAATAGAAGGTCGTCTTAGTCATCGCGTGGATTGGATTACCAAAGAACTTGAGATGCGCCAAATGCGCGCCCTCGGTGAGCAGCATAATACCTACCACAAAGAGGACAAAAAGCCCCAGCACCTCATACATTCGATTGCGCTGAAGAAAGGTCGTCACCTTATCGGCGAGAAGAATCATGATTAATCCACCAATGACAATCGCGACGGTCATGATTCCAATTTGATACCCCGTTGTCATTCCCGATTCATCTTTCACACTCGCCAAAGCCATCGCACTCAATATGGAATCGAAGGAAAAAATCACGTTCATGAAAACAATCAGACCAATTACTTTTTTGGATGAACTGGGCTCACGTTCGACAACTTTTCCGTCTTCCTCCAGAGACATCATGTGAATGATTTCCTTGGTCGCGGTGTAGAGAATAAAGACTCCTCCAAAAAGAACGATCACACTATGAAAGTTAAACGTTCCCTCGACCCATCCTCCGCTGGCAATTGTGAAAAAAGGATCCTGTAAAGCCTCGACGAGATTGATCAGCACAAAGAGTAGAACAATCCTCAACCCAACCGCGATCCCAATTCCCAATTTCCTCACCCGGCTTTGCTCACTCTCCGGAGCCCGTTGGGACTCGAGGGAAATGTAGAGTAAATTGTCGAATCCGAGAACTGCTTGCAGCAATACAAGTAGGCCGAGAGTGACGAGCGAGGAAATGATTTCAGGCATGACGAGAGGCATTCTCAAATGATCGCCCCAACGATAAAGCCAAAAAAAACGGCCCGAGGTTTTCTCTGACCATTTGAAAAGTAGTTACGACAATTAATCGACGGCTTGCGGAGGAGTAATTCCCGGCACTTCGGGGGGAGGAGCCACATCGGGAAGAGGTGCCGGGGGAGAGGTCAAAGGCAGGCCTGGAATCTCGGGCTCGGGGGCCACAACCGGGGCCACGCCATCTCCAAGTGGTGGGACGAGCGGGGCAACCGAGGCAGCCGAACGCTCGGCAACCATAATCTCAGGAACAAAGCCCACATCCCCCGAATCCAGCTCGACTTTGACATAGGTCCCCGAGGTCGAAATGACTTTCATCGGCGTAGCTACCGCCAACATCTTATCCGCAGTTGCGTTTCCGCTTGGAACATTCCGGAAGAATGTCGCATTGGGCATGGAGGTTTCCACCCACTGCCCCGATGTGTAACTCGGCGCCGTAGGCACGACAACAGCAGAATTTTTTTGCAACGCTCCGGGCGCGGCCAAAGGATCAAAACCAGTGCTTCCACCCATTGACTGCTGGAAATTTTTCAAGGCTCCACAGGAAACCAACGCAACGGTCAGTCCACCCAGGGTGAAAATATAACGTGGTTTCATCGTGGAACTAAATGATCACAGGATCAGCGGGCGGTCAATGGGATTCCCATTCGAGGGAAGATCTTTCTCTTTTACTCACCGCTTAAACAGATACCTTTTCGTTGATGCGGTCGCTCTCTTCCCTATTGCTCACAGGTGGTGCTGGTTTCATCGGCTCAACTCTGGTCAGAAAAATCCTGGAGAGATCCGAAGTCGAAAGACTCATCGTCCTCGATAAATTCACCTACGCGGGCGACCGAAATCACCTCGTCGGACCCGATCACGATTCCCGCCTCACCATTGTGGAAGGAGACATCCTTGACCAATCTCTCACCACCGGACTCATCGAAGAACATCAATTCACCGGCGTCCTGAATCTCGCCGCAGAATCCCACGTTGATCGCTCAATCGCAAGCACCCAGGAGTTTGCCCTCACCAATGTAATCGGGGCCTCGTCCTTACTGGAAATATGCCGGCTCCTCAAAGTGCCCTTCCTTCAATGCTCCACCGACGAGGTCTATGGCTCGACTCCCTTTCCGAAAAAATTCGACGAATTCACCAAGCTCCGCCCTTCTTCCCCCTATTCCGCCAGCAAGGCCAGCGCCGACCTCCTCACCATCGCGGCTCACACCACTTATCTTCAGGATGTTGTCATCGCTCGCTGCACGAATAACTACGGGCCACGTCAGCATCGGGAAAAACTCATCCCCACTCTTATTTATCACGCCATGCGCGACGAGCCCCTCCCCATCTACGGCTCCGGCCAGCAAATCCGCGACTGGATCCACGTCGAGGATTGCGCCCTCGGATTGATCGCAGCCTTCGAACACGGCACTCCGGGAAAGATTTACCACCTCGGTGCCCGCGATGAACACACCAACCTCGGCATCGCCCGCACCATTCTGAAGCAGCTCGGAAAACCCGAATCCCTCATTAGTCATGTCGATGACCGTCCCGGGCATGACACCCGATACGCCCTCGCAACCCGGCACTCTTTGGAATCACTTGGCTGGAAAGCCCGCATTCCGTTCCGAACTGGCTTCGAGGAAACCGTCCGGGAAATTAGTTCGCAACTACGAATTGTTTAGCCAACTCCCAGCTCGTCACCCAATTCGGCACCAACATAGCTGATATCACGGGGAGGGAGACCGGAGTCCCGAATCCCGCGTAAAGTGCGCTGTGACCCGCGTTGAGTTCCTGGTCCATTTAATTTATCAATCATGGTCTCCACCAACATCGGTGTCAGCGCAGCCAATCCGAG
>MDTC01074141.1_pt1 | contig 13976 bp, 12 predicted proteins | sample 811181 | NCBI WGS metagenome assembly MDTC01 (sample SAMN05326644, study PRJNA326480) | marine metagenome | isolation source: seawater | place: Pacific Ocean: North | collected 2011
AATGACGGATGGTTACGACTGCTATCAAAACGCACTGGCGGAACGGGTGAACGGAATCCTGAAAAATGAGTTCCTGATCCACAAATATCGGACCAGAAGTGATCTTGAGACGGTACTGAAAGAAAGCATAGAGGCATACAATACACTCAGGCCGCATCTTAGCCTCGGGATGAAAACCCCGGAAGAGGTGCACAAAAAAGCCAGTTGATCACTCAACTGGCTTCAATGAAAACCGTCAACGTATATCAGGACGGGTCACTCTGATTTTGTTTGGCTGTAATTCTGACTTCAGGCAGCGTTAAAGCGTTGCCATATCGATCACAAAACGATAGCGCACATCGGCTTTTTCCAGACGTTCAAATGCTGCATTAATTTCATCCATGCGGATCATTTCCACATCCGGGTGAACATTATGCTCAGCGCAGAAATCCAGCAGCTCCTGAGTTTCACGTATGCCGCCCATTGGCGAACCGGAAATACGGCGGCGACCGGCAACGATTGGCATGGTGTCCACCACATCCAGTGGTCCTAACTGGCCGACCAGCACCAGCGTCGCGTCGATATCCAGTAACGGTACATAAGGCATGATGTCGTGCTTAACAGGCACGGTGTCAATGATCAGGTCAAAAGAATCCACAGCAGCTTCCATGGCGGCTTCGTCAGAAGATACCAGCAGCGCATCCGCGCCCAGCGCCATGGCATCATCACGTTTTTTGTCCGAGCGGCTGATGACGGTTACGTGCGCGCCCAATGCGGCAGCCAGCTTGACGGCCATGTGACCCAGCCCACCAAGACCAACTACACCAACGCGACTGCCTTCTTTAACACCCCAGGTGCGTAAAGGCGACCATGTGGTGATACCGGCGCACAGCAGAGGGCCGGCTTTAGCAATATCCAGACCCTGGGGAACGCGCAGCACAAACTCTTCACGCACGACAATGTGTTTGGAATAGCCGCCCTGAGTAATGGCCCCGGTAAGACGATCCGGACTGGCGTAAGTCTCAGTGACCTCGTTGCGACACAGCTGCTCTTCGCCCTTATGGCACTGATCGCACTCCATGCAGCTGTCGACCAGACAGCCAACGGCAACCAGATCGCCAACCTTGTATTTGCTGACGGTATCGCCAACAGCGGTGACACGCCCGACGATTTCATGGCCAGGCACGATAGGATATTCAGTAAAACCCCAGTCGTTGCGCGCAGTGTGCAGGTCAGAATGACATACACCACAGTACAGAATTTCCATGGCCACATCGTTGCTCAGCAATTCGCGGCGCTCGAGTTCGAAGGGTGTCAGTGGTGCGGTATGGCTGTGGGCTGCCCAGGCTTTGGTTTTCATGGCTAACTACCTTAAATAATGACTGTGCCGTACGACCACGTGGTACTTGTAAGTGGTACCCGTAAGCGGTACTGGTAAAAAGATCCGGCCTCAGTGAGAAACGCATGGCAGAACATCTGCCGTTGTATGTTGCAGGGGGCGAAACGGAAAGGGCTAGTCTGAGAGCCAGGCGGTAGCGCTGGTCTGGCTGAAGTGACATTCACTGATGGTTTGGGAATACATGTCGGCTCACGATTGGCATAAACAGCAAAACACTACCGCCATCCGGACAGCGGGTCTATACCCCTGAAGCAATAGCGTTCAAGGCATGGGGAAAGAACGCATGGGAAAATCAGGAATAAAGGTACGAAGGAGCGAATGTAAGAAGGCGCGAAGAACAGACAGGGACAGAAAGAAAGGCGCGGGGGCAGGAAATGACCCGGTCTATAAGCGCTGGCAGATCATGTTGTTCCAATGCTTACCCGGAACCGGATTACCATTAAAATAGTCAGCAGAATGCGCTGGGTTCCCCATACTCCCGTCGCTGCAGCGATTTGCTGTGCTCAATTTTCAGAACACTTTTCAGAACGCTTTTAATAACAACGACATTAGTGGCGGCAGGAAACCTGACTCGCCAGCGGAGCCCTCAGCACCCCATGCGCAAACACAGTGACGCTTTGATTCATGGCCATATCCCGACAGTGACCTTAAAAATGGCACTGGGCATGCTGACCGGTTTTTTCGCCATAACCGCATTTAACGCGGTCGACACCTTCTTTGTAGCTCAGCTCGGCAGCGCCGAACTGGCCGCCATGACCTTTACCTTTCCCGTTGTGCTGATGATTGGCTCGCTGTCCATGGGTATGGGGATGGGGATTATTTCAGTCGTGTCACGGGCCTTAGGAGCGCAGGACAGGGAACGGGCAAAACGCATGATCACAGACGGCCTGCTGCTGTCTGTGATTGTCGCACTGGTGTCGACTACGGTTGGTATCAGCAGTATGGAGTTTATCTTCCGCTCACTGGGGGCTGACGGTGAGGTGCTCAACCTGGTTCACCAATACATGTACACCTGGTTTTTCGCCGTCCCCTTCGTTGTACTGACCATGGCAGGGAACAACGTCATCAGAGCGACCGGGGATACGTTAACGCCAAGCCTGATCATGGGGCTGACCGTTCTGGTAAATGTTATTCTCGATCCCTTGGTGATTTTTGGTATCGGACCGTTTCCCGAGATGGGAATTCAGGGGGCTGCACTGGCAACGGTGCTGGCACGGGTATGCGCGCTGCTTCTTGCTGCCTGGATTCTGGTGCGGCGACTCAGGCTGATCGCCTTTGAATGGCTCTCTCTGAACGACATGCTGGCCGGTTGGAAGGCCATCCTTAAAATCGGTATACCAGCAGCCCTGGTACAGATCATCAACCCTATATCCATGGCTTTTATCGTGGCGGTGCTGGCAACCTACGGCGAAGAAGTGGTCGCAGGATTTGGTGCAGCAGGGCGCATTGAAATGTTTCTGATTATGGTGCCGATGGCGCTGTCCAGTGTTATGGGACCGTTCAGTGGTCAGAACTGGGGGGCGGAAAAACCGCAACGGATACTCCATGCGCAGAAGTTTACATCAATGATTTCGCTGATCTGGGGTGTACTGATATTTGCTGTTCTGTTGATTTTCGCCAAGCCTCTGGTGGCACTGTTTAACGATCATCCGCAGGTTGTTGAAGCTGGCAGTACCTGTCTGCATTACGTTGCTGTCGGTTATGGCTTTATGGGGACAGTGATGATTGCCAGCCAGACATTGTCTGCCATCAATATGCCGCTGCGATCGGCGGCCATGATTACCACCCGATTGATCATACTCTTGATTCCCATGGTGCTGGCAGGGTCTGCCATGGGCGGTGTTAAAGGCGTATATGTAGCCATTCTGGTGGCCAACATACTGTCAGGCATCGGTGCGTATTTTTATCTGCGCACGGGTGTGCTTAAGCCCTATATAGCCAGGCAGTAACAATCCTCTGCCCCTGAGCGGTGGGGAACGAACGGTAGTATTTATATGCTCGCCCTGAGCAGCGAGGAACGAGCGGTGTAGAAGGGGCGAAAGGTAACGGTTTACTTCAACCTTCCTGCAACGCCAGTTCCAGCATCGGCAGGCGGTCCTGACCGAAGAACATTTCGCCGTTATACATCATGGTTGGCGCACCGAAAGCGCCGAGAGCGATAGCTTCGTCGGTATTGCCGCGCAGGGCATTACGCACGTCGTCCTGTTCGGTCTGCATCAGCAGATGATTGGCATCCAACCCCACGCTTTCACAGATAGCGGCGACCACTGCCGGTTCGGTTAGATTCTGATTCTCCACCCACATGGCATTGAACATCGCGGTATTGAATTCTGCAAAGTGCTGCGGATGATGCAGCTGCACGGCCACACAGAGTTTCATATGCAGAATGGTGTTGATGGGGAAATTCTGATTCAGGGTAAAAGGTACGCCCCAGTATTTTGCCCAGCGGGTGAAATCCATCATGGTGTAGCGGGCTTTGGTGGGCAGCACGATTGGCGATGAGTTGCCGGTGGTTTTGAATACGGCACCGAGTACAAAGGGTTTAAACACGACGTTGGCACCGTATTTCGCGCACAGTTTTTCAATCTGGGTGCAGGCGATGTAAGACGCCGGGCTGCCATAGTCGTAATAGAAATCGACGGTTTTCATGCTGATGTCCTGTTGTTATTCGCAAGCGTTGTGAAAAATGCTGTCTGTTTTTAAGCCAGGAGCATGTCTGTTCTTATCTGTTTTCCGCTCTTACCAGTTTTCCATATAGGGACGCAGATCCAGTTCGAAGGTCCAGGCGTCCCGTGGCTGCCGGTGCAGCATCCAGTAGTTGTCAGCGATGTGTTCGGGTTTAAGAATGCCGTCGAGTGGCATGCGGCGTTCGTATTCGCTGGCCATAAATTCGCGGATAAAGTCGGTATCCACCGGGCCATCAATGACCACATGAGCAACGTGAATATTTTCGGTCCTAATTCCCGTGCCATGCTTTGTGCCAGTGCGCGCAAGGCGTGTTTGGCACCGGCAAAGGCGGCAAAACCGGCAGCGCCACGGGCCGAGGCGGTTGCACCGGTAAAAATAATGCTGCCCCGGCCACGCGGTACCATGCGCAGCGCCACTTCACGGGCGGTTAAAAAGCCGGAAAAACAGGCCATTTCCCAGATTTTGAAATATTTACGCGCGGTTTCATCCAGAATGGAGCACGGCACGTTGGCACCGATGTTAAATACCATAACTTCAACCGGGCCGATGTCGCTTTCAATCTGGTTAACCAGTGCTTTTAGAGGTCCGGCCGGTAAAAGCGTTGAATTTAGCCACTCAGAGCATAATTCATTGAGTTATATAGATTTAATCGACAAGCAGCTCAAATGTCATGGGTTTGACTTGCTTAGTCAGGTCCAGCTCAAAACTTCCCAGCCGGCCCAAATGCTCGGTATGGTAAGGTGAGAATGCGGCCATATGGTCGCGGGTGATATTGTGGCCTTCTGACCTCATCTGATTAAACACCTCTGTCATCGCGTTCACGTTGTACAGGATCGCAAAGTTTGCCAGCAAATGATTGTATTTCACGATTTTACTTTGCTCATGCTTTAAGTTGGCGGGAATTTTTCCGCCATTAGCAAAAAACAGCCAGCGGGCAAATTCACTAAACTCCTCGCTCTTACAGGTCGCGTCCTGGATCGTTTTGCGCAGGTCAATATCGGTAATGTATTCGAGCAAAAACATGGTTCTGACCACGCGTCCAAGCTCTCGGAGCGCAAAATACAGCTTGTTTTTCCGGTTCTTTGTGCCAAACCGACGCAAGATCGTTGACGCGGTAATTTTACCTGCTTTCACTGACATTGCTGTTCGAAGCATATCCGCATAATGCTTTTCAATGAGATCCCATTTTATCGGATCTTTAAACAAGGACTGAATATGCTTTAGTACCATGGTTCGGTCAGGCTTGTAGAAACTGAGATCTTTAATGTTGCGAATACGGGGCATGAGCTTAATGCCCAGCAAATATGCCAACCCAAAAACCGGAGTGGATTGTGCCTGAGTGTCGCCGTGGACGGTGTCTGGATTAAAATCAGATTCATCGTTGAGCAAGCCGTCAAGGATATAAATCGCCTCGTAGACGCCGCACGGTATAAACCGACTGAACAGCGCAATATAGGTGTCCGAGACATGATAATAGGCAATGCCACCATAGCTACCGTACCGAATATGGTACTCTGACAGCAGATTGTCTTCGTAGAGATCCCAAAGCTTGCCATCAGCCGATACACTATTGCCCGATCCCCAGCACTCAATTAACCGGTATTTTTTGTACTCACTGTTAATTTTGGCAATGGCTTTATCGAGACGTGCTTCGGTTGTGCGCTTTAAATTGAGCCAAGCGACCTGCTTGCGAGAAACACCCTGCACAGAACGCACGGTTTCGGTAGGACCGATGTTAGTGCCGTAACAAAATATGGTTAGTACAAAACGCAACACTGGGTCACTGATGCGAGACTCGAAACCCGACAGCGGGCCAAAATGCTTATTCAAGTTTAACCATTTTTCGACATTAATGATGACATCGAGAACATTGATTTTTTCCAGTCGATCACGCAATAGCGCACCAATTTCTTCAATTTCCGGTGAGGGTTGATCCGGTTTTGGCTTGCCTATAATCAGATTGCCATTTTCAATTCTGACCAGTTCATCATCAGGAAATCGGCTGTCTGCGCTCTGACAGCACTCTTCCATTGTAATTTTCAGAGCTCTTGTAAACTCAATATCCCCGGCGACAAGCCCCACCTCCTCACAGTAGGTAGGCAACTGTTCTTCGTATTCTTCCCAAGTGATCATCTGCTCGCGGTAATCATCGAAAGTTTCACTGTAGGGAATGAACAAGTCTCCGGTGCTCAGTTCTTCGGCGATTCGCTCGAAAACACACAGCTCAAAACAGGTTTTATTGACTTCAGTGACCTGGGCCGACTTAGTCGATTTTCCTGTGACTAATTTCCACCAGTTTTCTCGAATCCAACGAATATTGATCACATTCTTGGAGGATGAATCGTTCGGATCACTCTGAATTGATAGGAATTCGGTGCGGCGCTTTTTATGCTTCAAGATAAACTGAAAAGCATTAAGCAGGTCCTTGTCTTCCGTGGCCGATGCCAGATTGAGTATTTCAATCGTGCGAAACAGAGTAGATCGCTGCTTTTTGTAGAGTTGAACCATGAACGGTAAATAGTTGTTACCTGCGAATGCCATGTAGTGTTCGCACATTTGCAGCAACTGCTCGCTGTTTTTTCCCAGCATCGGATCAAAGGCCGTCACCGAATCGGGTTTGTTCAGATACACCTTGACTGTCCCAGACAGCACAGAGATCAAATAATCGGTTTGCTTTTGATGGTCTGCCAAGTATTTCTCCAGCAGCTTTTGCGCTGAGCGATCCATTTTTAACAACAGTTTGATAAATATATCGGCGGCATTATCCAGAGTTTGTGCGTATTGGTGACGGATTAGAACGATGACGAGTGCGAATCGCTTATTCAGCTTGAGCTTCATCAGCTCAGCGTAATCCAGGGCCTTGGCTTCGTTGATAAATTGCTGGTGTTTAACCGGCGGCAACCCCAAATCCGTGGGCAAAAGTGTTTGCAGGGATGTCAGCCATTCCAGGTATTGGATGTACGCCTGGATATTACGAGGTGTTGGACGTTTGGGTTCATTTTTTAGTGTACTCCAGCCAAAACCACTCACCCCTGTACTGGATCGAAGAATGTCGTTAATACACTGGCGACTTTCAGCCTCTAGAAATTCACACAATTGATCGTAATACCGAGTGTTAACCTCAACCCTGGACGATTGACATATTCGCTCAAGTACACTGAATGCCGGCAGCTCGTATCGCTCCTTGACCAAATATTCCAACGTGACATTGATAATGTCCGGTAGTTCTTCCTTAGTTGTAGCCGCCTCCAGTGCCCACGCCTGTGCCAATTCTGATGTCTTAGCTGCATCATAGGCTTTGATATTGAGATGGCGTCGAATCAGTTTTACATGGCGATCTTTCGCACCCGACGAGTAATAGGACTGTAGATCCTTGAATGTCACCCGTGACCGGCACTGATTTTTGATGTGCGCGATGATCACCTTTGGAATTTCACCCAGGCTAGCGAATCGACCTAATCGTTGCGTGGTCTTCAGCTGAACCATCAATCCCAAAAAAGAGGCGCTCGCCCGTTTACAGTGACGCAGTGCAAACCGTTGATCTTCGGGTGTCGGCGTATAGACATCCCCTAACTCCTCTTGTGTTATATCCGACTTGATCCGTGGATAGGCTGTCTGGTAGATGGCGGTCATTAACTCAATTTTTCTCTGTTGACGGCGTCAATGCGTGAATACGCAGCAGTCTGGTTAGCAGGTTTTTATCGGTCATTGGGAACCCTTGAGTCCAGTCTCGATGGCAATTTCGATAGCGATGTTTTATTAATTTATTCGACCTTTGTTAGCCGGATGGCGGGCTTATATCAATTAGCCGCAATTGCTATACCGTTTAGCCGCCATTGCAATATCGATTGGACGATATTAAAATAAGGAATGGACGTTAATCAACCCCTTTTTAGCCGGAAGCCCATTCATGTACCCACGTTTTTCTGAAATCAATGTCAAAGAGGCCCTGAGCGACACCCCGGTGGTCTTTGTGATGGGGCCTCGTCAGGTCGGTAAAACCACCTTAGTGAAGGGGCTGATCGAGGAAATAGGCGTGGAACACTGGGAATACATCACGTTGGACGATCAGGCCCAGTTCGAGATTGCCCAGGCAGATCCCGTCGGATTCATCCGCAATTTGCCGCCAAAACGCATTGCTCTCGACGAGGTTCAACGCTTGCCGGAGCTGTTCGTCTCCATCAAGCAGGCTGTGGACGAACAGCGGACGCCGGGACGATTTCTTCTGACGGGTTCAGCCAATGCCTTGTTGTTGCCCAGGCTATCGGATTCCCTGGCCGGCCGGATGGAGTCGGTACGACTTACAACGCTTTCAGAGTGTGAGATCCAGGGACGTAGACCTAGTTTTCTAGTCAAACTGCTGAACCAAGAAGCGCCTTCGCCCCAGGACATACGTGTGCGGGAACACTTATTGCGGCGGTTGATTACAGGGTGTTTTCCCGAACCGCTGCAACGTGCCAATGAGCGGCGAAGCACCGCTTGGTATCAACAATACGTCAGTACTTTGATTCAGCGGGATATCCGCGATCTGACCCACATTGACCACCCCGATTTGATGGCCAAGCTACTCAAACTCACCGCTTTTTATGCTGGCAAGTTGGTTAATCTGACTGAATTGGGTGGCAAACTGGGCTTGGATCGTCTGACCATCAAAAAATACATGGCGCTACTGGAGCAATTGTTTTTGGTGAAACAATTACCAGCCTGGCATTCCAACGAATACAAACGGTTGGTGAAAACCCCCAAACTGCACTCCATTGATACCGGTATGATGTGTGCGGTTCGTGGCCTGAACCGGGAACGGCTGCTCAAGCAGCCCAGTGATTTCGGCTTGCTGTTGGAATCCTTTGTTTACAACGAATTACGCAAGCAGGCCGTTTGGATCGAGGAGCCAATGAGCTTCTACCACTACCGGGACAAGGACAAGGTGGAGGTCGATGTGATCATCGAGAATGCAATAGGCGACTGTTTCGCCATTGAGGTCAAGGCAGCAGCAACGTTAAGCGCGAAAGATTTTACCGGACTGAAACGTTTTCAATCCGTGGCCGGAGACCGCTTCAAAATGGGTGTCCTGCTTTACGACGGAGATCACACGACAGCCTTTGGTGACCATCTTTACGCCGTACCGCTGGGAGCCCTTTGGTCATGACGTCGCATTACTCCATCGGTCAACTGGCCAAGACCGCTGGCGTCAATGTCGAAACTATCCGCTATTACGAACGCCAAGGTCTCATCACGCAACCGCCGAAAACAGCCCTAGTGCAAGTGAAAAGTTTAATTCACCCCTAACTACGCTACACATCATCCCGGCCATCTTTTCCATGAGTATCATTAAGCATTCTCGAAGAGCTTGACTCTATGGTGGCTACAGGGTTTAGAATGCGATTGATTATTATCAACAATCGTATAAGTAGAGATATCGACCATGCTAATTCGCTGGATGCCCCATTTTACAGATCAGAGATGGTCAATGGTGAAAGCCATGCGGCTATGCCTGCTGTTATCGTTTGCGCTGCTCGCAAGCGTCAGTCATGCGACCGATAACAGCCATCAACAAATTCGACAATTGGCTCAACTGGCTGAGTACATCGGTGCTGACTATGTTGCTGCGGTAGATCACAACACGGTGGTCAATCTCGATGAATACCAGGAAATGCTTGAGTTTGCGCAATTACTGGTCGATAAAAGCGCAATGATTGCCAAGCCCGCCCTTGATTCTCACAATCTACAAGCCGAAGCGGGCGCTCTACAGCAAGCGGTTCAAAACAAACAGGACGTTCGCCTTGTTCGCCAACTGAGCACTCAACTGCGGCGCTCTTTACTGGCCTTGATGCCGCAATCCACATTGCCAGATCGCTTGTCGCCCAAAAGGACGGTTGAATCGTTATTCAAGGATAACTGTACAACTTGTCATGGCTTAACGGGAAAAGGTGATGGGACTCTGTCAACGCAGCTGAATCCCGCACCCACCAATTTTACCGATAAGGAACGGGCGTCGAATCGATCAGTTCTCGGGCTGTTTGATGCCATATCCAATGGTATCGATGATACTGCGATGCCTGGCTTTAATCAGCTGACCGAGCAACAACGCTGGTCACTGGCATTCTACGTAGGCAGCCTGGCGTTTCAGTCTAACCCCAAACCATCTGTCAACGATTCGAATATTTCTTTGTCCCAACTCGTCAACTTCAGCCCAGCACAGATTGCCGCCGGGCAGTCGCAAGAGGTCGAATATCTTGCCGAGTGGCTGCGCGCCCATCCAGAGCAATTGTTTGACAAGCACCAAAACCCTCTTGCCATCAGCCGCGAGCGTTTAATGGCCGCCCATGCCGCTTACCAGAAAGGTGATTATCAAGCGGCCAGCGAACTGGCAATCAGTGCTTATCTGGACGGCTTTGAGCTGGTTGAAAACAGTTTGGACACGCAAGATCCAACGCTTCGTAAAAATATTGAAGTCAATATGATGAAGTTGCGCCAGGTCATTAACCGGGCACAACAGAACGGTGAGTTGGACGCCCTCATGGCGGAAACACTGGCGCAGTTGAGTGAAGCTGATCGCCTACAGAATGAATCGACCTTATCCGGTGGGACGTTATTTACGGCCAGCTTGATCATCTTGTTGCGCGAAGGGTTGGAAGCCCTGCTGGTCATCATTGCATTGATGACCGTGCTGATCCGTACGCAACGACAAGATGCCCTCAAATACGTACACACCGGTTGGATCGTGGCACTCCTGTCGGGCGGTGCAACCTGGGTAGCAGCCCAGTCGTTGATCAGTATCAGTGGGGCTAGTCGAGAGGTGATGGAGGGCGTCGCCGCATTGTTCGCAGCGCTGGTATTGTTTTATGTCGGGATCTGGATGCACAGCAAGACCCATGCGGCGCAATGGCAGGCTTACATACAGAAGCACGTCAATGAGCGGCTGAAATCCGGCACTCTGTGGGGGCTGGCAGCGCTCTCTTTCATTGCAGTCTATCGGGAAGTCTTTGAAACTGTCTTATTCTATGAGTCTCTCCTGACACAAGCGGTCGAGGCACAATATTCAGTTGTTGCCGGAGGCTTTTTGCTTGGTGTTGCCATGCTGGCTGTGTTGTCCTGGGTGCTGATCCGGTATTCAATCAAGCTACCCATTGCCAGGTTTTTTTCGACGACGACCTACCTGCTCTTAGCGCTGTCTTTTATTTTAACAGGGAAAGGGATTTCCGCATTACAGGAAGCGGCCCTCATTGGAATGTCGCCGTTACCGGTGAACGTTGATTTGAGTTGGATAGGCCTCAAATCCACTTGGCAGGGGATCACGGCACAGGCCTTGATCCTGGTGGTGTTTATGGTGTTTATCTGGGGATCAAAAGTGAAGCAGCGCTTGCGTCCGTCAGTTTCCAAAGCGCCAGGCATGAAGGGCTTACCGGTTACCGCTTCGGAGTCCGATTAGCTGACAAATTGTGCAAAATGCCACACTGCTCAACGGTTCGCTCATTTGAGCAGCTGTTGCGCAAGGTTTTTAACTGTTGTCGAAGGTGGCTGAGTTCTTGAATTCGGGCTTCCACTTGCTCGATGTGTGTGTCGATCATTCGGTTGACGTCATCGCATTGTGTGTCAGGCGATCCGGTTAACGCTAACAGTTGCCGGATCTCTGATAAAGCGAGGTCAAGATTGCGGCAGTGCTTGATAAACATCAGCCGTTCAATGGCAGTTGCATCATACAAACGAAAATTCCCTTCGCTGCGCTGGGTAGATGCCAACAACTGTTCTTTTTCATAATAACGAATTGTCTGCACTGAGCAGCCGGTCATTTTCGCCAGTTCACCGATTTTCACCGCATTGGTCTCCTGTACTTGACTCTATAGTTACAATAGAGTTTATACTGGGCACTATGGGTATAACAAGGGCTTTTTATGGCAGAGCAATGCAGCGGCACCTGCGGGACTATGAACAATTCAAAGGGTTGTGTCACTCAGGATTCAGTAGACAAAGCAAAGATAGATAGCGGTTATGTTAGCGAATACCGTGTAGCCAAGATGGATTGCCCTTCGGAAGAAGGCATGATCCGTATGGCGCTGGATAGCGTTAACCCGAAGGTGACGTTGGAATTTGATACCCCCAATCGAAAGGTTCGCATTTTTCACGGTGACAACGCGGCAACCATTGAGGCTCGAATGCAAGCGCTTGGACTGGGGGCGACGCTTGAGCACACTCATCCAGTGGAAAATAGTGTCTTCATCCAGGCTCAAGTATCGGCCCAACAAACGTCACAAAATGAAGCCCGTATACTCAAATGGTTGTTAGCCATTAATGCGGTCATGTTTACGGTAGAAATCACGGTTGGCTGGCTGGCTCAATCCACGGGATTAATCGCCGACTCACTGGATATGTTTGCCGATGCTGCGGTGTATGGCGTATCGCTTTATGCCGTTGGGCACAGCCTTCGGATGAAGCTGCGCGCCGCACATTTGTCCGGCTGGTTGCAGGTGATTTTAGCCTTAGGCGCCTTGAGTGAAGTATTGCGGCGATTTTGGTATGGCAGCGAGCCCGTTTCCAGCCTAATGATGAGCTTCGGTTTGGTCGCATTGATGGCTAATGCTTGGTGCTTGGTATTGATTGCTAAAAACAGAGATGGCGGTGCACACATGAAGGCGAGTTGGATTTTCTCCGCCAACGATGTCATTGCCAATCTTGGCGTCATTTTGGCGGGCTTTTTGGTCGCTTGGACGGGATCGCGGTATCCGGATTTGCTGATCGGCCTCCTTATTGCTGTGATTGTGCTCAGTGGCGCACGTCGAATTTTACAGCTTAAGTCCTAAGGTGCGGACCACGACATGATTAATAAGCAATTGTCGATTGACGCCTCGCCAATAAAAGCCTTAACCCTGGCTCACCTTAATAGTCAGGCTGTAGGTAGATCAAAGGGTGGAAGAAGGTTTGTGGTTGAATCCGCGGCTATAGATGGTAAACTCCACGGCATGTCACATTTCACTGGGAATATAGTCGATTTATGAATCGAAAAGCATTGTCATATTTGCTGTTAGTCTTGATTGCGCTGCAATCGTTGACAGCTATGGCTGACGTGCATCCCATTGATTATTCGGACACAGCCCCTTTTTCCACTGATTCCTCCGAGGGCTCATTGTCAGGAATGCTGCAAGACGCAACTGATCCCACAAATCAAAATGCCCCCACTGACGGTCTGTTTTATTGTCATCACCATGGCTGCCATTGCCATGTCTATTTATCCGGCAACCTGACTCATTCGGTTATTTTGCATAAACATTCGTTACATAAAGACTATCATGCCCTCATCCCCGAGGCGCCATCCTCATCGCTGTACCGCCCTCCAATAGCCTGATTTTACTGATTAAGTCTTTTCCTGTGTTGCAGTTATCGCTGCAATGCGCGGTTTGAATTATCTTAAAAAAGTAGGATCTACCACATGTTACCAACACATACTGCGCCTCGTTTAAGCGCATGGGATCGGCGGAATATCAGAAACCGCTGCGTTCTGTTCAGTTTACTATTGTTTACTTATTCTTCGGCGCTTAACGCCGCGCCTGGGGACTCAACGATCACGCTGACCAATGCGGTGCAGCGATCATTGTCACAAAACCCGTCTCTTAAAATTTTTCCCTACCGCTATGACGCCCTTCAAGGGCAGGCAGAAACGGCTCAGTTGCGGCCAGCCTATGAAGTGGGTTTTGACGCTGAAAATGTCGCGGGCAGCGGGGATTTCAGCGGCGTAAGTGGTGCCGAGCTAACCGTTGCTCTGTCTTCGGTCATCGAAATGGGGGATAAGCGCTCAGCTCGGCAGGGCGTGGTATCCCACAGTCGGTCGGTGCTCAATGCCAGCCGACAGGTGGAATCCTTGGCCTTATTGGGCGAAGTCACCCGCCGTTACGTCGATGTGCTAGCGGCACAG
>MDTC01186007.1_pt1 | contig 13976 bp, 12 predicted proteins | sample 811181 | NCBI WGS metagenome assembly MDTC01 (sample SAMN05326644, study PRJNA326480) | marine metagenome | isolation source: seawater | place: Pacific Ocean: North | collected 2011
ACCGTGATGCCAATGGGGGAGGCAACGCCATATGGAATTGCGACAGCTTATCAGCTTTTATCATGTTGCTCGGCTACGTAGCGTATCAAAAGCAGCACGGACGCTGGAATTGGGGCAACCGACCGTAACAACCCATCTCCGTAAGCTGGAAGACGAATTTGATATTGTCCTGTTTGACCGCATCAAACGGCCGATCCAGCTAACATCGGAAGGATCCATCCTCCTGGAGTTGGTAACTCCGGTGGTTCAGGCTGTGGACACCCTTAAGACCCAGATGGACTACAGCGAGCGCCGAGGATCATTCGTGGTGGGCGCCTATCCAGACCTGGTGATGCACCATCTGCCGCCAGGTATCCAGGTATTCAGCAACGCCTATCCTGATGTCCGTATTCAGTTGATGGCCAGGCCTTACGTACCCCTTCTGCGCTTGGTGAGATCAGGCGAGATCGACTTGGCATTTTGCGCTCCACCGCCCATCGACGACCCAACCTTAGAATTCCGCGAATTGTTCAAATTCGACGTTGTTCTGATGACTCCGCTGGACCATCCGTTGTTGCAGCAGACCAATGTGAGCCTGAGCGATCTATCGCCGTGGCCGTTGATCCTCTCTGGCCCGGAAAGCCTGACCCGCCAAAAGGTGGAACAGGAACTGCGAAATCAGGGAGTGATCTGGGATGTGGTGCTGTCTCTAGACGACACTGAGTCAATCAAACGCTACGTTGAGACTGGCATGGGCGTGGCCGTATGCGCCGACTTCACCCTCCATCAACAGGACCACGACCGTTTGGGAGTGGTGAGGTTGGACCACATCTTTGAATCGTCGGTGATTGGCGTTTGCACGCTGAAGGGGAAATTCCTGGGTCAGGCGGTCAGAAATTTCATCGAAGTTCTTTCTGACGAGATGCGCGGATTCCACGCTGATCTAGCCGGCTGGGATAACCCGGCAGTAGGGGCAAAAGCCAAAGTCAGATCGCAGTAACCCCGAACGCGATTCTTAAGGCCTCCCGATAGGCCTGAGAAGAATGCTGCGCGCACCAGGTCTTTTTAGGCTTGTGACGACCCTTCTGCCCTCTCGTCCTCATTCCTGGTGAACGGGATGCAGATCCTGAACGTAGTGCCTTCGTCGATCTCACTCTCAACTGAGATCGTTCCGTTATGCCGGTTGACGATCTCCTGACAGATGGCCAGACCCAACCCAGTACCGTGGGACTTGGCGGTATACAAAGGCTCGAAGATATTGTCTAGATCTTCTTGTTTTATTCCGCCGCCGTTATCTGCAATCACGATCTCAAGAGATTTATCCCGGCTTCCGGCCTTGATTGAGATACAGCCTTCAACTTGTTCTCTGCCCTGCACGGCATCTTGAGCATTGATCATCAAATTCTGGAGCAAACGCCTCAACTGGGAGGCGTCTCCGAGGATGGACGGCAGATTCGGCTCGGTCTCCGTGGACAAATTTACGGTTTCATGGACCACAAAGCCGGCGATGGCATCACTTATGATGTCATCAATCTGAATCTCAGAGAAAGTTATTTCCCTATTTGACCCGTAAGACAGCAGGTTGGATATCACGTCTTCTGCCCGGTCGACTTCTCCCTCGATAAAATCGAGCATCTCCAATACTTTTCCATCGCCATCTGAGCCTTGATCCACGTTGAACCTGCGTTTCGTCAGATAGGCGGCGTTTTCGATCGCGCCCAATGGATTACGAAGTCGTGGGCGATACCCCTTGAGAGTTGCCCGATCATGGCCAGTTTCTCTGAGCGCATGGCCCTTTCCCTGACCGCCTCCAACTCCCGGGTCCTTGTGTTCACTCGTTCTTCCAGCAGCATGTTTGAGTCGTAGATCATCTTATTGGAATTGGCCAAGGCATCTGCCAATGCTTCCAGGTTTTCCCGTGATTTCTCCGACTCGTCATGCAACAACGCGTTTTCAACAAGGACCCCAAACCTCTCTATCACAAACGTCACGAGTTCCACGGTTTCGGCGTCGAAGGCGTTCTTATCCTTGGAAATGATACTAAGCAGGCCCAGAGTCTTTTCTCCCGACCGCACAGGGGCAAGTACCTGAGATCTCATTCCCATGGCGCTGATCATCGGAGACGCAGATTGGAGTGCGGTGTAGTCGTCGATCACGACGGTCCTGCTTTCCCGAAACGCCGCAGTGCCGAGTTTTTCCGACTCCGTGATCACCGGCAAAGGCGGAGATTGCAATACCGCGGGACCGGCGGCCGCGGCAAGGTGGAGGTCCGAGTTTGGCTCGTTAGGCAGTCGAAACGTCACCCAATCAGCTCCGGTCAGCAAAACCAGCATCTCCAAGGAAGATTTCGCCTTGCTTTTGAAATCCACACCCTCGCTAAATATCTTGGAGATCATGTTATGGCTTTCTAGAGCCTGATTTAAACGTGTTAGCTCCTTGTTCTGGGACTCGAGTTCAAGTGCTGAATCTTCAAGGATACTGGACTGCTCCTCCATTCTGAATAGCGATCCAATCTCATTCGAGAACGTCCTGATCAGCTCCTCACCGCCTTCGTCGAAATGATTGTTGGTCTTAGAGGCAACGCTCAGAGCCCCATAGACACGGGTTCCAGACTGAATGGGCATGAAATACAACGACTGCACACCCTGCTGCGAGAAACGTGATTGAGCGCTCACCGATAAGTTGTAATCATTGATCAGGATCGGCTGCCCCGTGAGATACGCTCTGCGAGTGATCAGTCTTGAATCTGATAATTCCAGGGACGGTTGGAATTCCACGTCCTTAATGCCGCCGGAAGCCACCAAATCCAGCCTCGTATGATTCTTGTCGGCTCTTCGCAAGAGGACATAGTCCGCTTCCGTGATCGAAACCAATTCGTCAACGATCCTCTGGGCTTTATCTGCAAAGCTCAGGGGTTGTGCCAAGATAGCAGCGACGTTATACAGGGAATTCAGCTGCTTGGACCGGTCTTTCTCCGCCTGAAGTTGGATCTCACTGGCGATAGCCCCTGCTATTTGATTGCCTACTATCTCCAATCGCGTCAGCTCAGGCTCGCCGTAGACCTCGGGAATCTTGGAGCTCAGATGAAGGGTTCCAACCACTTCATCATTGGCAATGAGAGGAGTCCCAATCCGCGACAGAAGACCGGCTTCATCCAACGTCTCAGCGGTGGATCCAGCGCCGATATAATGGTCGGTCCGGATTGCCCTGTTGGCTTTTGCCAACCTCTCGACAACCGAGCCCTTTAATTTCAATAAATCGCCCGGTCTAAGGCCGGTTACATCCATACCAAACGTGTACTTGATCTCAAACGAATCGCACTCAACATCCAGTTGGGTGATAACGATCATGTCAAAGGGGATTAGTTTTTCGACTTGGGCGGCAAATCTTTCATACACATCAGGATTGCTGAAAGGAATGCCAATGATTCGGCCAATCTCGGCATACGCTGCGCGCTCCATAGTCAACTCTTCGCCTGCTTTACGCAGGCCGGAAGCCGGGACTATGGCGGATGCCAAACCTTTGATGTGGCCTAAGAAATTGGCCATGGGAGGGGATATATCGTTATCCGGCTGCTCTGCTATCAAGCCGGTTGGTTAACCTTAGTAAGAAGCTAGAAAAATGGAACGAGAAGAGTCTCTATTTATATTTTCGATGGAGCAAAGGCTAATTGATAGCCTTCATGGAGCTATTTCATCCGACGGGTAATATTCATTATTTCCATAAAGCAGACGCCCTTGAGTCTCTTAGTCACTCAACCGATAATAGAGACCGAATTCTGACTGAGATCGAGGTTTCTATGTCGATTGCATCCTCCAATAGCCAACTCGAAGATCAACTCAATGTAACCGTGATCGGAGCCGGTATCGTCGGCTCTGCAATAGCCTATTCCCTTGCCAAACGCGGTGCCGCAGTGACCATAGTAGACAAAGGCCCCCCGGGCAGCGGAGCCACAAGCCATTCCTTTGCCTGGATCAACGCCACTGCCAAACACCCGGTGTCCTACCACGCCTTCAACTGCCGCTCTTTGGGCATGTGGGACCGCTTTGCCAGGGACCTGGACGTGGATGTTGGCCTGCGATGGGGCGGCCAGTTGGAATGGGCCGCAACAGAAGAAGGGGCCGCGGAACTTAAATCCCGCGCCGAGTTACTCCATGCCTGGGGATACCCTTGTCAGATTCTGAACGCTGCCCAGATGGCCAGGCTGGAGCCGTCACTGACTCCTCGGACAGTAACAACTGCCATCTACAGCGAGTTGGACGGAATGGTTGAACCTACGCTTGCGTCTGAGGCCCTGGTTAGGGCTGCGGTCCAACACCGGGCCACCGCAAGACTGGAGACAGAAGTCACGGATCTATCCATGAACTCGGGGTCTGGAACTGTCATCGCAGGTACCGAGAGAATCAATGCCGACGTAGTGGTGCTGGCCGGTGGGGTGGATAACACCCTTCTTGGTGAAATGGCCGGCATAACGATTCCCCAGCAGGAAAGCCCGGGTGTTGTCATCCGTACCAACCCCATAGCGGAACCGTTATTGACCAACCTATCCGTGGTATACGCGCCGCCTCTGGAAGCGGGGCGACCAGAGATTCATATTCGCCAGTGTCTGGACGGGTCAGCAATGATCGGGGAAGGGACCCAAGAAAGCCTGGCTAGAGATGACACACAGGGGCACGCTGACGAACTCCTATCCCGAGCATCTGAATATGTGCCTGGTTTGGAGTGGGCTGTTGCCATCCCCGTGCCTGTTGGATACCGGCCAATGCCTTTGGACGGGTTCCCGGTGGTCGGATTCTCGCCCAAGGCTCCAAGTGTTTACCTGGCTCTGACCCATAGCGGGGTTACACTGGCCCCGCTGATATCCCAACTGGCCACCATGGAGATTGTCGACGGCGCCCAAGTGGAGTTGCTCAACGACTATCGACCCAGCCGGTTCGACCAAATCTAAGGCCCTCACAGGCTTATTCAGGCACGGGCATATGCTAAGATAAATGCTACGATAATCGTCTTTGTCGTACCTGGAAGGCCGGTGTAGCTCAGTGGTAGAGCAGCTGTTTCGTAAACAGCAGGTCGCGGGTTCGATTCCCATCACCGGCTCCATATTTTAGCCTCGAAAACGACCCTCTATATGGTATAGAGGGTCGTTTATTTTCCTCAAATGTCCACGGATTGGCCACGAACTTTTCCTGGCCCGTGTTTTCCAGGCGTAAAACCACCCCCACTAAGGAACCATACCCGGGTGGGGGTACTTAGACGGTATGGGTATGCTCATCGGGCCAGTTGTCAGTCCTAACTTTGGGCCGCCGATTTCTTCTTCGGGAATACCGAACTTAGCCTGGAACTTTGGAATATAATTGCGGGCATGCCAAGATTCAACGACTGAGGAAGAGACTTGAAACATTCCCATTTCATGATGGCGATAGTTTCGTTGCTAATCATCTTATCTGCGGTTGGGTGCGGTGAGGGCACCTCTACCGCGATGCCGGATTTCAAACTTTCAGATACTTCCGGTTCGACAATATCCCTTTCTAAGACGCTTTCACAAAACGAGTTCGCCGTACTGGTCTTCTATCGAGGTCACTTTTGAGGTATATGTCGCACGCAGCTCGTGGAGCTGCAACAAATGTACCCCGAATTCCAAAATCTAGACGCCGAGGTACTCGGAATCAGTATGGACAACATCTCTGAAACCTCTAAGTTAGCGGAGACTTTAGGAGTAACGTATAAGCTCCTATCCGACCCCCATGCGAAAGTGGTGAAGGAGTACGGAGTCTACAATCTCCTTGGGGATCAAGTCGCCACACCAGCCGTCTTCATCATCGGACCGGATCGGGATATCGAATGGAGTCACGTAGGCAAGGATATCGGGGACAGGCCAAGCGCAGACGATATCATAGCCCACTTGAAATAAATATAGCCTCGCCGACGAGTTCACAACAGCCATATGAGCCTTGAATAACATCTTCGCTATGCTTCGAACAATCCGCACCGACAACGGGCCACCAGCCCTTCAGCCACCGAGCTATTCGACTGCGGCCTAGCTCTTAACTAGACACACTGTTTTGAGGTTGGCTGGGGCTATAAGGTCTTTGTTCGGGAACACTGAACTTAGATTTGAAACTTGAATGGTGATTTCCGAAATAACGGACCTGTACATCGCCGCTGGTTTGCCGTAGAGTCAGTAGTTGATATGAGACCAATATCGCTGAAAGGATTCTGACATGACCCGAGTAATTGGTGTCCGATGCGGACGGCGGATCCCATCAGCTACGCTGGCGCCGGTGATTTAGAGATGCACCGCAATGGCTACGTTGTTCTTGACACCGAAAAGGGGCAGGAGTTCGGATGGGTTGTGAAGGAACCTCGCGCCTTGGTGATGTCCCAACCCGATGATGAACTCTTACTGACCGTTCTAAGAAAATCGACAGCCTCGGACTTCGGAAGGTGGCAACAAATTAAGGAGATGGAGGAGAACGCCTTCAGACTGGCCCGAACCAAAGTCCGCGAATGCGATTTGACCATGAAAATCGTTGAAGCCCACTACACCTTCGACTAAAGCCGCATCATTGTGACTTTCGGAGCTGAAGGGCGCGTCGATTTCCGACCTTTGCTGCAGGAACTAGGAAAAGCCTTGCGGTGCCGGGTGGGACTCAAGCAAGTCGGTGATCGGGATGTGGCAAAACTGGCCGGGGGCATCGGGCGATGTGGCCGAGTCCTCTGCTGTACTACTTGGATGACCAAGTTCGATTCGGTAGGGATACGCATGGCCAAGGAGCAGGCTTTGCCCATCAGCGCCGACGGGTTAGCTGGGGCTTGCGGGCGACTGCGGTGCTGCCTTCGATTCGAATACGAGCAATACCGGGAAATTAATCGTTCGCTGCCTCGTATCGGAGAAGAAGTTGACACACCCAATGGTTTGGCCACGGTGATAGTGGGTCACCAGTTGAAGGAGACCGTGTCAGTGCGGTATCCTGATTACGAAGTGCTGGAGTGGCCATTGGTCGACGTGACCAGGAATCGATCTCAAAAGAACTGACTTGAAGCTTGAGTGGTTCTGACTGATAGACCATGAAACTGTTACTTCAGATATTCAATCCGAAGGTTAAGGATAATCCCCGACCCTACTTGTTCCAGGCTTCTCTTGCATTCCTTGTCTTATCAGCTGTTCTGCTAGTAGAGGAATTGGGCTTACATTTGGTGGTGATGGCGGCAGCAATTGGTGCCACCACGTTTATCTTATTCGTCACACCTCACTCTTCAATGGCGAAGCCTCGACATGTAATCGGCGGGCATCTCCTTGCCCTCCTAGTTGGAAGTGTATTTGCTGTTTCTAACGGTACTCCGGTAGCGCAAGATATTTTAGGGCAGTCTTCCTTCCTAATAAATGTGGAAGCGGCCCTAGCTGTGGCTATCAGTATCTTTATTATGGCAGCCACTGATACCGAACATGCCCCTGCTGCTGGCACAGCTTTGGGAGTTGTAGTCCACGGTTTCAGCTGGGAGTTGGCCCTATTCATTGCTAGTAGTACAGTTACCCTCTCGGTTGTTCACCGTATGTTGCGCTCGCGCCTTCGAAACCTCGTGTAAGTGGATTGGCTCGCTCAGAATCGCAAAGCTATCGGGGACGGGGTACAAGCACAAGATCGTGGGTTCGAACCCCACTCTCTCCGCCACATTAGGCACGAAATAGGCCCAGGCCGCTTGGATGAAGCCTGGATTTTTTGATGCAATGTCCACGGATTGGCCACGAACTTTCCCTGGCCCGTGTTTTCCAGGCGTAAAACCACCCCCACTAAGGAACCATACCCGGGTGGGGTACTTATACGGTATGGGTATTGGCAGAGGGAACGTCAAGATATATGCCGCGATGCCAACGAAGTCTGCACCGATTCCTATTGAGTCATGAATGATCTCCAATATCATTCGCTGATGTCATGGCATACACCTCAAGCTGAATTTTTGCCGATGCCCACAGGCACGCACTACGAGATTCTCCAAGTCCAGCCCACTGCCGACTTTGAGATTATTCAAGCCGCATACCGCAGGATGGTGTTGCGCTATCACCCAGACCGCAATGACAGCGCCGACGCCCGCGAGATGACCCAACAGCTCAATCAGGCCTACGAGGTCTTGAGCGACCCAGCCAAACGAGCCGCCTACGACAAGGAACTTTCAGCCAAAAGCGAGCCCAGCAGGCCTAGCCGTGGCCGCAACACTCACTCCCGCACCGCATCGGACTCCGATTCTCCCTCCTGGTTCAACGCCGTCTTGCCGACTCGTGCCTGGGTAACCGGGATATTAGGCGCATTGGTGATCTCATCATTCCTGGCCGTTGTCGGCTCCGGAGAATCTGCCAACCCGTTCGCCTGGTTCTCCAACGCAGAGGAAATCGTGGGAGTTGTCGACTTAGAAACAGCGATGAACACCCCCACTAGATCCAATGCCGTTGGCTCCGTAACAGCTTCCGAAGCATCTTCACCATCATCGTCGCTTAGCCCCACGGCCGTACCAACGGCTACCGCTGTGCCATCTTTGACAGTGAGGGAGCTTTTCATCCTTGAATCAAACGGTGAGATCACCCCTGTGTTGACCGCTCTGATGGTCAAGCTGATCAACCAGGGCCTCAACCCCTCCCTTGACCAGCCAGGTGCAATCACCGTGACCAGCGTAACTCCAACCGTGGACGTCTGCCGTTACGTCGAATGTGTTGGCGGCACCATACCCGTCGGCCAGAACGATTCCATCTCCCTCAATGCCATGGTTGAACCGATAAACCCGCTAACAGACAGACATTACATAGTCTGGCTGGCAGACTTGAACGGCTCAACGCTGAACTCTCAGCGGATCAGATGGTCTGAAGAACAACTGGCCAGTACCCTGGCCGATGATGATGCAGGCCGGGCAAAATTCCTCTCCTTGGAATCCCCGGTTTTTGATATCTCGGTGCCCGAGTTCATCAAAGACTACAATGACCTGTTTCTAAGTGGGCTGGAAGAAGTTGAGAATGAAGCGATCATTGAGTGTTCGCTGAGCATTGGGCCAGACAGGGCCGTGGAGGTGGGTAATCTGGATTGCTTGTCCCAGCCCACACCCGTGTTTCAACTGGACGCGGTACAGGTCGCGGAGGTACTGAACAGGCATTTCATCATCGAACTGATGCTGGAATCCGAATTTCTGGAACGCGGCCTCGACAGCAACGACTAGGTCTTACGACATGAACCGCAATCGGAACTGTTGATTGCCATCTTCTCTCAAAAGAGCGCGGATACTATAATCCGGAGAGTATGATTGGCGGACGATTCACAGACAGGGAGGCGCAACCCAATGCTGGACATGAGGCCCGTAACCGCAGACGAGTTTGCTACCTGGCTCAGTGCCGAGTCGCGGGCCCACGGCAACCGGTTGGCCGATGACCCCGAAGAACTGAGACCCCACTTCGACCTGGAACGGACCGTCGCCGTTTTCGACCAGGGCCAAATAGTCGGCGGCTCCCATTCTCGTCGGGTTGAGATGACTTTGCCCGGTGCCTCGACCATCATCTCCGGAGTCTGTAACGTCTCGGTGCAGCCCACGCACACGCGCCAGGGCGTCATGACCCAGATGATGAAGCACCAGCTCAATTATTTCCATGATCGTGGCGAACCTGTGGCGGCTCTTTTTTCATCGGAGAGCATCATCTACGGCAGATTTGGCTACGGTATCGGCTCACTGTATGAGCGGTGGCGAATCGAGCGACCTCACACGGCCTTCAACCGCCGGTACGAGTCTCCAGGACAGGTCCGGTTTGTCGACCCGGCTGACATCACCAAAGACCTGCCAGAGGTGTACCGCCGCAGCACCAAGGACCGACCCGCCATGTTCCAACGAGAGCCCCACCACTGGCTGCGGGATTCCCGGGCCCACGAACACACCCTGGGCGGCCCTGGGGGCCTGTTTTACATATCCTATGAAGAGAACGGCAAGGTAGACGGGTACGCTACGTATCGCAACACCGGAACAACCATGGTGGTCAACGAATTGATGGCCACCACCAAAGAGGCGAACGCCGCGCTGTGGCGCTTCTGCTTCGACGTGGACCGGATCAGCACCACCGAGGCCCTGAAACGGCCCGTAGACGACCCGTTGCCCTGGATGCTGGCCGACCCACGGCAGTTGGAACGTTCCACCCGTGACGGGGTCTGGGTGCGTCTGGTGGACGTGCCCGCAGCCTTGGAGCTTAGGCGCTACTTGCAAGAAGATAGTTTCGTGCTTGAGGTCAAGGATGAGATATGCCCTTGGAACCAGGCCCGTTTCAAACTACAAGGCTCCCCCGAGGGAGCTAGTTGCCGACCAACAGCCTCGCCGCCTGATCTGGTGCTAGATGTCACTCAACTGGCCTCGGCATACACCGGCGCAGTGAGCTTCAGCACCCTGGCCGGCGCCGGTCTGGTGGAAGAATGCACCCCTGGCGCCCTGTTGCGGGGCGATTGCATGTTCGCCTCCCGCTATCAGCCCTGGTCACCGCACAACTTCTAGCGTCGCCGAGTCGTTTAACGGGTGACATCTCATAGCAAATAGTGAGAAACTATTAGCCGCGCCGGTGTAGCTCAGTGGTAGAGCAGCTGTTTCGTAAAAAGCACCACGCACGCCTGTAATCCGTAAATCATAACCAACCACTCTCCGTGAACGTTCGCCCAAGCCCGTGGGTAAACGCAGGGAAGTGGGGCAAATAATGGGGCAAATTCAATGGCCTGCACCAAGTGTGTGGGCCATTTCTATTTTATGGAGGTTCATTATGTCAAACGACAATTCAAACACTCAGCCTGATGGCGATAGCTTAGGGCCGAAACCGCCAACCAATCCAGTGGAGTTCGCCAGATGGGTTCAACGTCCCAGAGTGAATCCAAAGAAACCCAAGGTACGGCCAGATGATTCAGCCTTATTACCAAAGCCACTGGAGAAGCCAGAGGTCAATCGTTCCATCGGGACGGACAAACCTAAACGCTCAAAGCTCAAAAATCCAAATAATACCCGTATACCAAAGTATCTCAGGCCAAACGATGGCTTTAAATCGGCTCCTGTGCAGAAGAATCAGGGGCTAATCACGTTCCTTCAGTGGTTCCACGATAACGGTACGGCAGTCGAACTGCATAAGATGAGCGCAGCTTCACTGGCTGCCTTTGGGGGGGCTGGGTGGTTTTTTAGAGATACGCTGACCAGGGACGAGAAGCAGGCGTACCAACGTCACCTGGAGAACGAATTTAACCGTTCCATCAAGAACCAGGACGATGCCAAGAAGACGAGAGAGCGGAATCTCAAGAAATCGGCCTTCGATGAGTTGCAGGAGTATTACCAGGCTCGTATGGGCTAATAATCGGTTGACTCTGGTGGATTTCTGACACCGTGAGAACTGAACACTCATAAGCTCAGTTTTCGGTCAACCATTCATGTGCCAAAAGAGTGCGACCTTCGTTTAGGTGGCAAAACATGATTTTATTTTTGCCAGAGTCAACGGCTATTCAAGCTCGTGGGTGTCCGTAGAGGCCCGTGGGTGTCCATGCCTATGAATTATCTAGGTCAGAACCCGTCAGACGGTCAACAGCTACGCCTAAAATCCCAAATTCTAAAAATTTTACCTCCGTAGGAAAGGGCCTACTTTACTGCTAGGAGTCCCATGGTTGATTTGCACAACCAGGGGGTAGGTGTGGGGGGTGCCTAGGCGCCGAATATCAATTGTCGATGCTAGGCATAAGGCATAACGGTTTTCAAGTACGTTGTCATGCCTAGCGTGAAATAGTATCACGTCTTGCGAAGTGCATAATTTGAGGCTAAACCAGGCCCTAACTTAGTGCCACGTGTTGCTAGGTGGTTTAACGTCTGTGCACATTTGGTGCACATTTTATCTCTCAGTGGCAGAAGCTTTTGTTCATATCGAAACCCGTTAGCCGCGGACAAGGAGGATTATCCCTGAGATTAAAAGCATGCCGGTGATTATCCGAGGAAACACTTTTGCTGGAACACGTCTTAAAATGAATCGGCCCATATAGGCTGAACCCGTCCCAATCAACCCTAGCCCTATGCCTAACAACCATACCTGGGGTGTAAGAAGTCCATTGGTACCAAATATAACCAATTTAGGTAATTGTATTAGGGCCATACCCAAGGAAAAAGTTCCGACAAACGAACTCGAGGTCAGTCCATACACGAGAAAAAACACCACTGCGAAAGGCCCGGGGAATCCCATAAATCCAGACATAAACCCGGTAACAGCGCCAACGGGGATAAAACCCCACGGCCTCATATTGAAATCGCGTCCGATCGGTAATCTGGTGTAGAGCAATATCAACAGCATCATCCCACCGATTATCCGCACAAGCACGTCGGTATTAATCGATATGAAGACAAAACTTCCCAATATAGCAAGCGGTATGCCACCAAGAGTGAAATTCCGAACGACCGTCCAATCGATGCCGGCTCTGTGCAGCCAGACTCGAGTTACCACACTTAACATCTGAGAGATAGTGAAGATGGGGATCGCCTCTTTTACGCCGAAAACCCACACCAACACAGGTACAACGATTATTCCGCCACCAAAACCTGCCGCCCCAGCTATTGTGAATCCAACTGTGGAGACTATCACCACAGCGCCTATCCTGATCAGTTCTTCCAAGACTTTTTAAATCCTGTTCTTAAGTTTGAAGAACGGGAGCCTCCTTGTTAATTACTTGTTATTGTCACGATGGTATCAATCCCTTAGATCGGACGCACCCTCTAAGGAAGGAACTCTTTACGCAGGGGAGTGGAAGTGGCATTAGTCTCCAGGCTGATGGGCCATGCCAGCCTTGAAATCACCTGGCAGAGGTACATCAAGATTCTCCCCGACGCTCACCGCCAGGAGCGAGAACTGCTAGAGCTAGCCTTCTCGATGGGCTAGCCAACAATCATATGCCCATATGCCAAAATCGAGCAACCTTCGATTAATGGTTGCTCATTTGGAAATCTGAAGCCCCACCACGGGGCTATTTTTATTTAAAAGGAGGTAATCATTATGGTTACCGAGCACAAATTAGACGAGGCACGGGATTTACTCAACGAGGCTCAGCAAGATGATGACATCTTCGGCAAGACTGCCAGAAGCATCAGCTACTGGGCTGAGAAATACGGCGACTTTCGGTCAGCTTGGCATCACGGGACACTCTTCCACTTAGAAACGTGGCTGGAGTTAGCTGAAGTCTCGACTATTGTCAGGACTAACAGTCCAGAGATGGCCAGTGCCATCGGGGAGTTTGTAGAACGGATGCTGGACTAGTGAAATTTGGCCAATTTCCTGCCCAAAGTGGGCAAAATGTGGGGCAAACCAATTCAGCAATAACCCAGGTTAGCTCCACTAGCCCCTCTAAATGGGCTGTCATAGGCTCAAAAATAAGCTACAATAGGCACGCAATGCCGGTGTAGCTCAGTGGTAGAGCAGCTGTTTTGTAAACAGCAGGTCGTCAGTTCGAACCTGACCGTCGGCTCCACACCGGTTCCCATTTATAAGAATGATCATGTTGTAGTTTTAATATCATGAGAACTAAAAAGGTGGCCTGATGGATAAAAAGCAAGATTCAACTATGGGCAAAACTGTAGACGCGTTTGAATTTATTGGCAGTATGGCTACACAGCGAACACGTGAAGAAAGTGACGCCGGTGCTGATAAAGATGTTCAGGATAGTGAAGAAAATCTTGAACAAGACGCGGTGAAAGAATAAAGAAGAGTTTTTAGTCCAGAATTTTTTCGAAAGCAGATCGAATTCTTTTCCCAGCATCTTCTAAATGTTCTTTGGATTCTCTTGTATAAGCCAATCGAAAATGATTATTTTCAGAGGATTTATCAACAAAGAAGACTGAACCTAATGGAAATATCACTCCTTCGGCAGCAGCGGCAGTAACCAGGTCCATTGCCTTTCCCTGTAAACATTCTACCCAAAGAAAGTAACCGCCTTCAGGATCATCTACTTTAATATATGGCTCGCAAT
>MDTC01273734.1_pt1 | contig 13972 bp, 7 predicted proteins | sample 811181 | NCBI WGS metagenome assembly MDTC01 (sample SAMN05326644, study PRJNA326480) | marine metagenome | isolation source: seawater | place: Pacific Ocean: North | collected 2011
AAGGCCTGTTTTACCTGACCAAAACCGACAACAGCTAAAACCAACATAATGACCATGGCCAGCATGCTAATCACGCGGTGTCTCAGGCAAACACGCAACGCACTGCGGTACTTTACATAAAGTGGGTGCTTAAAAGCGTCGTCGTTCTCATCACCTATGTCTTTTTCCGAATATAGCCTATCAGCTAAAAAAGGAATCAAGGTTAGAGCCGTCACCCAACTAAGCAGCAAGGAAATCAGCAAGACCCAGAACAAGCTACCAGCGAACTCGCCAGTGGCGTCAGACGAAAGGCCAATTGGTGCAAAAGCGATAATGCCAATGACAGTAGCCCCTAGCAGCGGCCATTGATTTTGTTTGACCACCTGCGTCGCGGCTTGCACTTTGTTTTGTCCCCGGCGCATGCCGACCATCATGCCGTCAGCAATAACAATGGCATTATCGACCAACATACCCAGAGCGATAATCAGTGCGCCTAGCGACACCCGCTGCAGGTTAATATCGCCAAGACGCATAAAAATAAAGGTACCAAGCACCGTTAATAACAGCACAGAGCCAATCAGCAGGCCACTTCTAAAACCCATAGACAGCAGCAGCGCTACAACGACAATAGCGACCGCTTCGACTAAGTTCAGCAAAAAGTTGTTAACGGAGTTTTCAACTTCGTGAGGTTGATCGTAAATACGTTCAACGTTCATACCAATTGGCTGAGCGTAGGAAAGTTCACTCAAACGCTGCTCAAGGCGTTCACCAACTTCCACGACGTTCACATCATCGGCGAACGACAATGCCAACCAAAGTGCGGGCTTACCATTGTAGCGAACAACATGATCCGGAATATCTTTTGTCTCACGATAAATGTTGGCAACATCGCGTAAGTAGATACGTTCGCTGGCTCCGGGGTTACTAATGACCAATTTTTCCATGTCCTCAACAGAGGAAAATTCGCCATTGGTAGCGATACGCATCGACTCTTCATTAATGGTTACGCGCCCTGCATTTGCGACGGCATTTTGTGTTTGCAGCAAATTCGCAATCTGTTTTGGCGGTATACCAAAATTCCCCAGTTGTGCCCGAGAGACCTCAACAATAACCTGCTCCTGGCGCTCTCCTGACAGCAAGACCTTGCCAACGCCTTCAACGAGAACCAGTTCTCTTCGCAAAAAGTCGGCGTAGTGCTCGATATCTTTGTAGGAATAGTCAGGCCCAGTGATAGCCAGCATCACGCCATAAACGTCGGAAAAGTCATCACGAACAATAGGCTCGCCTGTGCCTGGAGGAAGCTGACGCTTAGTGTCATTCACTTTGCGTCGAAGTTCATCCCAAATCTGCTCCAGGTCATCCGCTCTATAAATGCTCTTCATCTCCACCGTAATTTGCGACAGCCCGGGCTTAGATATCGAACGGATATTATCCACGTAGCTCAGTTCCTGAATTGCATTTTCCAGGCGGTACGTCACTTCCTCTTCCACTTGTTGAGCCGACGCGCCCGAGTACGGTGTTATGACCATCGCTTGTTTTATGGTGAACTCAGGGTCTTCCAGGCGACCCAACTGAGTTAATGCGACAATTCCTCCAACCAACAACAGCAGAAGAAACATCCAGCTGGTTGTTTTGCGGGTCATGCTATAGCGAGCGATATCCATTACAGCCCCCGTTCGCGTTGCCATTCACGAACTTTCTGGCCTTCACGAAGCTGATGGACTCCCGCAATAACAATGGTTTCGCCTTCTTTCAATCCACTGACAATTGTCAGGCCATCATTGGTCGCGGTACCGACAACCACTTTGCGCTTTTCAACGGACATGTCTTCCGCCACTACCCACACATAAGACGGCGGCTGCTCGGTATTGCTGCCATTAGTAAACACCGCTTTTGTCGGTACCAACATACCGGTAATTGTTGAGCGCAGAACTTGAGCCATATCCACAATGACCGTTGCAGTCATGCCCGGAAGAACATTCAGGTTGTCGGGTTTAGGCAGAGTAAAAACCACCTCATACGTATTGGTTGCCGGGTCGGCTTGCGAGTCCCACTCCTTCAAGTGAGCCCTGAATTGGAACTCAGGAGCTGCGTCAAAGCGAATCATAGGTTCATAGTCAGTTTGCTTTTTGACTCTGGCGAACAGTTTCTCCGGTACCTGAATACTGACATCAATCGCGTTATTAATTTGCAAGGTGACTATGGGTTGTTTCGGTTGAATATTTTCATAAGCTTCAACCGCTAAACTCGCTATCACGCCATCGAAGGGGGCCCGTAACTCAGTGTATTTCAGGTTTGCTTTAGCCGTTTCATAGTTCGACTTAGCCACCGCCCGTTGTGACTCAATTTGATCAAACTGCGCTTCTGACATCACGCCCTCATTGACCAACACCTTATTCCTTTCATACTGAGATGCCGCCAGCTCATATTGAGCTTTCGCCTGATCCACAGCAAGTTGGTAATCGGTCGGGTCAAGACGAGCAATAAGATCGCCCCGCTTAACTTCGGCACCCGGTCTTACCGGGAGTTCGGTAATTTCACCGGCAACCCGAAACGTCAACTGCGCCACTTTTGCGGCTTCCACAACACCGGGAAATTCACGCAGTTTAGCGCCGTTATTTTCGGTCACTGTAAGTAGCTTAACCGGACGAGCCTCATCAGTTTTCTCTGCTTCTGCTGGTGCTTCGCTACAAGCAACCATGAATAACACAAGGGATGTGACAACAAACCAACGCATGCGCATTTTCCTAATGACGAACTATGAATTGATAATTAGTTTACTGCACGTACAGTTACAATTATATTGAATTAAAATTAAAAACTTAATCAGTATAATTTAATGAATTTATCACACCTAAAAATGCTTATCACTGTCGCCGAGCTAGGAAGCTTACAAAAGTCAGCTGATCACTTAAGCCGTACTCAATCGGCTGTCAGTATGGCGCTGAAAAAGCTGGAAGACAGTGCCGGCTTTGCGTTGTTTAATCGAAGCGGATATCGCCTGCAGCTTACCGAGCAAGGTCAACATTTTTTACGACAAGCCGAAGAGGTTGTACGCCAGCAGGAGCGACTGCAGTCACTGACCGAACAACTGAAATACGGCGCAGAGCCTTTATTAACCCTTTGCTATGACCACACCTGCGACAGTAAGTTATGGTTGCCGAGTATTGAGCACATACAGCAGCATTACCCCGCCACCGAAGTTCACATTGACGGCGAGTCGCAAATGCGGGCCCTAAAACGAATAGATAACGGCTCCGCTGATTTAGCATTATGCCCGTGGCTGCCCTTATTTCGTCAGTATGGCGACTTTGAAACTCTACCTGTCGCACCATTTGAGCTTACTGTCGCCATTGCATCTTCTTTAGTGGATGACTTCGAACGTATACCTTCAAGCCGACAGGACTTGCTTGAACTGCCCATGCTAGTGCCCCAAAACTTAGAAATTGGCATTAACTTAGATGCAGTACTACGCTTGCCCAGCCAACAGCGCATAAGAGTGAATGAAGTGAATACTCAATTTGAACTGTTAAAGGCAGGCTTTGGATGGGGAATTATTCCAAAACACATTGCACATAATGCCATTAAGCAGGGCAAACTGGTTGAAATTACCATTCCCGGATTCATCCAACAGGTAAGTCTGGAGATACACCTAGTGCGCTCTGCGAACCGTACTTTAGGCCCTGCTGCCAATGCCATCTGGGAAAGTTTTGCCTGACGATGTCTGCATGACATTCACACCAGAATACTGAGGGTAAGATTAAGAAAACTGCGAGTTTGCAGAAGATAATAAGTCATGATTCAATGTTAACTAAAAGTTAATTATGAGGATTATCTTATGTACTAAAAACCAGCACAATAAAGGCTAATAATAAAATTCTCATGGGTTACCACCTAAAAACTCTGACAACAATAATCCTTTTTATAAAGCGGGTATAAAAATCTATACAGTTATCAGTCTAGGCGGTCTGATTAAGCGCTCAGTGCGTTGCCACAGGGGTAGCTCGCTCATTGAGTAGTTTTGAGTAGGATGTGTACTGCCAATAAAATTAAAGACATTCGTTAAGCCAATTTGGCCAGCACAGTGTTGTTCACAATGCTGGCAAAATGAGCTTTCCTCGTCGCAGTTTTTTTGCTGCTCGGCCATATCCATATCAGCGTCATCACAACAGTCATGTTGCTGCATGCTATGTTACGGCAACATAGTGTCCTCTGAAGAAGCGCTAACGGCATCCGACATTGGCATAGCATGTGCCATTGGTGAGGAATAGTTCCCCACCAAAAGCACAGTTATTAATGTCAAAATTACCGTTAGCGTTTTCATAAAGTGAATATTACCAGATAGTCACTCTATTTTCCGGTGCTACATACAGCTCATCACCTTCTTTTACTTCAAAGGCTTCGTAAAACGCAGGTACGTTAACAACAGTTCCGTTGACACGATATTCAGCCGGCGAGTGAGGGTCACTCATAACTTGCTGACGAATAGCGTCTTCGCGGTATTTACCACGCCATACTTGTGCCCAGCCAATGAACACGCGCTGGCTGCCAGTGAAACCGTCCAGTACGGGCGCTTTTTCGCCGTCCAGTGACATTTTGTAGGCTTCATAAGCAATTGTCAGACCCGCTAAGTCACCAATGTTTTCACCTAGCGTCAGGTCACCATTCACGTTCAAACCTTCAATAGGTTCGTACTGACTAAATTGTTCAGACAATTTCTGACCACGCTCATCAAACGCTTTACGGTCAGCTTCTGTCCACCAGCTTTGCAGGTTGCCGTCACCGTCGTATTTAGAGCCCTGGTCGTCGAAACCATGACCCATTTCGTGACCAATAACCGCACCGATACCACCGTAATTCACGGCCATTTCAGCGTCCATATCAAAGAACGGAGGCTGTAAAATACCCGCCGGGAATACGATTTCGTTACGTACCGGGCTGTAGTAAGCATTGACTGTCTGTGGTGTCATACCCCAGTCTTCTTCGTCAACTGGGCCACCAATTTTGGCAATTTCTTCCTGGTAGTTGAACTCAGCGTAAGCTTTGTAGTTGCTGACCAGGTCAGTCGCTGAGATGTCTAACTCACTGTAATCACGCCACTCGTTTGGATAACCCACTTTCGGGTCAAACTTAGCGAGTTTTTCTAACGCTTTCTCTTTGGTTTCTTCGGTCATCCACTCAAGGTTCTTGATGGACTCGCCGTACGCATCACGCAGGTTTTCAATAAGACCTTCCATTTTTTCTTTCGCTTCTGGCGGGAAGTATTCCTTAACGTAAACCTGACCTAAAACTTCGCCAAGAACACTGTTGGTAGCATCAACCGCACGTTTCCAGCGAGGCTCTTGCTCTGGTGTACCCCGTAAAACCGTGCCGTAGAAATCAAAGCGACGCTGGCTGATTTCTTCGCTAAGAGCCGACGCATATTCGTTAACCAAACGCAGACTTAAGTAGTCCTGCCAGGTTTGTAAATCGACGTCAGCAAACATATTGCCAAAGTCTTCGAAGAATGACGGCTGACGGATGACCATTTCTTCAACATGTGACAACTCAGACGTTTCTATAAAACGTTTGAAGTCAAAGTTGGCGAACATTCCTGCCACTTCGTCTGCCGTTTTCTTGTTGTAGGTTTTGTCGGCATTGCGGCTTTCAACACGGCTCCACTGGACTTCGGCAAGCTTAGTTTCCAAATCCAGGATACGTTCCGCGGCTTCATCCGTGTTCTCTAAACCAACCATTCCCAGAATATCGGTAATGTAGCTGACGTATTCAGAACGAATGTCTTCAAACTTCTCTTCGTCTTTTAAGTAGTAGTCACGGTCTGGCAAGCCAAGACCCGCTTGGTACATATACATTGCGTTCGTTTGCGGGTCTTTCGCATCTGGGTACACATAGAAACCAAATGGAATAGAAACACCGCTACGGAACATGCGCGCCATATGCTCAGCAACAGCTTCATGGCTATCCAGTGCCTGAATTGCATCCAAGTCGCTTGCAATTGGCTTAGCACCAAGCTCGTTCAGCGTTTCGGTGTCCATATAAGCATTAAAGAAGTCACCAATTTTACGCTCAGGGGTACCTGGCTCGGGGTTAGCCGCTGCTGCGCCTTCAATAATGTCGCGCAAACGCTTCTGGTTCATTTCACGCAAATCGTAAAACGCCCCGATAGAAGAGCGATCTGAAGGGATTTCTGTCTTCTCGATCCAGCTGCCGTTTACATAGCGGAACAAGTCATTTTGTGGTTTAACGCTGTGGTCAAAGTTTTCAAGAATAACGCCCGACGTGAGTTGCTGTTGGGTTTCTTCTGCTTGTTGAGACTGCTGGTTATTTTGCTCTTGCTGCGGTGAGCAGGCTCCCAGAGTCAGTGCCATAGATACGCCTAGCGCTACAGCGGTCAATTTTTTCATTGGTCGTCACCTTTTTATAGTGTTCATTATTTTAGCCCCATTAAACTAGCGCATTGTGAAATTCAGCGCAAAAAAAACGGCCACATTCGCGGTGAATGCAGCCGTTTTACCGATGATTTATCGTAACAAAATGTTACTTCTTCTTTTTCGCCTTAGGGTTCGGCATATCGGTAATTGAACCTTCCTGAATTTCTGCGGCTAAGCCAACAGACTCATGCAAGGTTGGGTGAGCGTGAACTGTCAACGCGATGTCTTCTGCATCACAGCCCATTTCAATTGCTAAGCAAACTTCGCCCAACAACTCACCAGCGTTGCTACCACACATAGCACCACCAATAATACGGTTGTTCTTATCGAAGATAAGCTTAGTCATACCCTGTTGTGCATTTGAAGCGATAGCTCGGCCAGATGCAGACCATGGGAAAGTCACAACATCATATTCAATGCCTTGCTCTTTCGCTTCTTTCTCAGTAACACCAGCCCATGCAACTTCTGGGTCTGTGTACATGATAGAAGGGATAACTTTTGGTTCGAAGAAGTGCTTCTTACCAGAGATAACTTCTGCCGCAACGTGAGACTCATGTACCGCTTTATGCGCCAGCATTGGTTGACCCACAATGTCGCCAATAGCGAAGATGTGATCAACGTTAGTACGCATTTGGCTGTCGACTTTAATAAAGCCGCGATCATCAACGTTAACACCCGCTTTGTCCGCATCCAACTTGTTACCATTTGGCGCACGGCCAACAGCAACCAAGACGGCGTCATATTTAACGGGCTCTTTCGGCGCTTTGTCACCTTCAAACGTCACGTAAACGCCGTCTTTCTTCGCTTCAACGTTCGTTGCTTTAGTGCTCAGCATGACATTTTCGAACTTGCCTTTCATTTGCTTGTTGAAGTTCTTAATAATGTCTTTGTCTGCTGGTGGCACAAGCTGATCAGTCATTTCTACGACATCAACTTTAGAACCTAAAGCGCTGTATACCGTCCCCATTTCCAGAGCAATGATACCGCCGCCTAACAGCAACATTTTCTCAGGAACTTCTTTCAGTTCAAGGGCGTCAGTCGAGTCCCAGATGCGCTCGTCATCATGAGGAATAAACGGCAGTTTAATAGCTTGAGAACCCGCTGCGATAATCGCGTTATCGAATTCAATTTCAGTAGCGCCGTCATCACCTTCAACTTTCAAGGTGTTGCTACCGGTAAACTTACCTAAGCCATTAACCACTTTTACTTTACGCATCTTAGACATTTGTCCAAGACCGCCCGTTAATTGACCCACTACTTTCTCTTTGTGTTTACGGATTTTATCCAGGTCAATTTTAGGCTTACCGAAGTCTATGCCTTCGTCAGCTAAGTGCTTTGCATCTTCAATGTGCTTAGCTAAGTGCAATAGTGCTTTTGATGGAATACAGCCAACGTTCAGGCAAACACCGCCCAAAGTGTTGTAACGTTCAACCAGAACTACATCCATACCCAGGTCAGCAGCACGGAAAGCAGCTGAATAACCGCCTGGCCCTGCACCCAACACTACTACTTGCGTTTTAATTTTGTCGCTCATGTTAACCCCTTCTTTGTCACGGCCGGTTGAGCCACCAGCCGAGGTCAATCAACGCTAAATGTGGCGCTATTGTAGCGCGAATTAATTCGTATTTCCTGCCCAAATTGGTGCTTAAAGCACCAATTTGCGTATATCTCCCAACACGCCGCTTAAGTAGGCGGTGAAGCGCGCTGCTTCTGCGCCGTCAATAACACGGTGGTCGTAAGACAATGACAATGGCAAGGTTAAGCGTGGTTCAAACTCCTGACCATTCCATTTAGGCTTCATCTCGTTTCGAGAAACTCCAAGAATAGCCACATCCGGCGCATTTACAATTGGCGTAAATGCTGTACCGCCAATGCCGCCCAAGCTTGAAATCGAGAAGCAGCCACCTTGCATATCCGACGCTTTCAGCTTACCGTCGCGAGCTTTCGAACTAATTTCAACCAGCTCTTCAGACAGCTCGTAGATGCCTTTTTTATCAACATCACGAATAACCGGAACGACTAAGCCGTTAGGTGTATCTACCGCAATACCAATGTGCACATATTTTTTCATGTACAACGACTCACCAGATTCAGAAAGTGATGAGTTAAAGGTTGGGAATTCACGCAGTGCTTTTGCACAAGCTTTCATGATGAACACCAGCGGCGTTATCTTGAAGCCTAAATCCTGCTTCTTCGCCACGTCATTTTCGGCTTTACGGAATTTTTCCAATTCGGTGATATCCGCCTCGTCAAATTGTGTCACGTGCGGAATGGTCACCCAGTTGCGGTGCAGGTTCGGTCCAGACTTACGCTGAATGCGCGACAGTTGAACTTCTTCCACTTCACCGAACTTGCTGAAATCGACCTTAGGAGGCTCGATGACTTGCAAGCCACCGCCACCCTGGCCAGTTGCGCCTGCAACCGCTTTCGGACGTGACAGTTCGTATTTAACGAAGTCCTGTACGTCTTCTTTCAGGATACGATTTTTCGGGCCTGAGCCTTTGACTTGTGACAAGTCAACGCCAAATTCGCGAGCCACACGACGTACTGCTGGTGACGCATGCAATACCCCTTCTTTGCGATCGCTGCGCTGACTTGGATGGTCAGGCACGGGCGGCTGGCGTTCACCACTTGGCTTCGCACTACTACCACTGTCGCTTTTTGACTTCTGTTTATCGGCGTCATCGGATTTGCTTTCTTCTTTTGGTGCCGCTTCTTTTTCTGACTCATCACTCGAGTCATCGCCGTCGTCAGCACCCTCGGATACTTTCAACTTAGCAATAACAGAACCTTGTGACACTTTGTCACCGACACTGACCAGCATTTCTTCAATTTCGCCGTCTTGCGGGCAAGGCACATCCATTGTCGCTTTGTCGGTTTCTAAGGTGATAAGGCCGTCTTCTTCAGCAACCGAGTCACCTTTTGACACCAACACTTCAATAATTTCGACATCTTCTTCGTCACCAATGTCCGGTACTTCTACATCAATGACTTTGCTGCCGCCTGACGACTTTTTCTTCGGTTCAGAAGACTCTTCTTTTTCTTCTTTACCATCGTCCTTCGACTCAGACTTTTCTTCGTCTTTATCATCAGACTTGTCATCATTTTGTTCCGGCTCAGCGTCTTTTTCTTCTTCATCAGAAGCGTCAGAGTCGCCAGCTGCCTCAACAATAGCGAGCACATCGCCTTCGCTGATGGTGTCGCCTTCTTTGACTTTCAGCTCAACAATTTTGCCGCCCGAAGACGCCGGAATATCCATTGACGCTTTGTCACTTTCAACTGTCACGATACCGTCTTCTTGTTCAACGGTATCGCCTTCACTGACGAGAATTTCAATGACTTCTACTTCTTCACCGCCCACGTCGGGGACTTTGAGTTCGATTTGATCGGCCATCTCAGTACCTCCTTACGCCAAACGTGGGTTAAGTTTGTCAGTGTCGATACCGTAATCTTTGATAGCTTTCGCTACCACTTTCTTATCGATATCACCTTGGTCTGCCAGCTCTTTTAACGCTGCAACAACAATGTATTGCGGGTCAATTTCAAAGTGCTTACGCAAGTTCGCACGGCTGTCAGAACGGCCATAGCCGTCGGTGCCCAGCACGCGGTATGACGTTGGTACCCATGCGCGGACCTGATCAGCATACAACTTCACATAATCGGTTGCTGCAACCGCAGGACCTTTGGCTTTTTTCATTACTTGCGTAATGTAAGCTTCTTTCTCTTTTTTCTCAGGATGCAGCATGTTCCAACGGTCAGTGTCTAAACCATCACGCGCCAGCTCGTTAAACGAGGTTAAGCTGTATACCGTTGAGTTAATGTCGTAGTCCTCAGCAAGAATGTCTGCCGCTTTACGCACCTGCTGTAAAATAGTACCGCTACCCAGGAGCTGAACGTCGCCTTTGGCTTTCTTCTTGGCTTTTACGTTATCAAGCTCGTAAATACCTTTCAGAATTCCCTCTTCTACACCTTCGGGCATTTCTGGCTGATGATAGTTCTCGTTCATGACAGTAATGTAGTAGAACACATTTTCCTGATCGCCAAACATGCGCTTCAGGCCGTCCTGAACAATGACAGCAATTTCGTAACCGTAGGTTGGGTCGTAGCTGATGCAGTTTGGCACTGTACCAAAGTGCACTAAGCTGTGTCCGTCTTGGTGCTGTAAGCCTTCACCGTTCAACGTTGTACGCCCGGCCGTACCGCCGACCAGGAATCCGCGAGTTTGGCTGTCGCCTGCGGCCCAGACTAAGTCGCCGACACGCTGGAAACCAAACATCGAGTAATAAATGTAGAACGGAATCATCGGCTCGTTGTTTAACGAGTAGCTGGTACCCGCTGCCACCCATGACGCCATTGCGCCTAATTCGTTAATGCCTTCCTGAATAACCTGGCCTTTTTTATCTTCGCGATAATAGGCAACCTGGTCTTTATCCTGCGGCGTGTACTTCTGACCATGGTGGGCATAAATACCAACCTGACGGAACAAGCCTTCCATACCGAAGGTACGAGCCTCATCCGGAATAATTGGGACCACTCGTTTACCAATTTTCTTGTCTTTCAACAATGCAGTTAGTACCCGCACAAAAGCCATCGTCGACGAAATTTCCCGGTCGCCAGAGCCTTTCAATACCGCATCAAATGCTTTCAGCGATGGCAGCTCAAGTTCAACGTCCGATTCAGGACGACGTACTGGCATGTAGCCATTCAGACTTTCACGACGTTCGTTCATGTACTTCATTTCGTCGCTGTCGTCTTCAAACTTGTAGTACGGTAAGTCTTCTAATTCTTCGTCTTTAAACGGAATGTTGAAGCGGTCGCGCAGATGCTTAATGGCATCCATGTCCATTTTCTTAACCTGGTGGGCAATGTTTTTACCTTCACCAGCGGCGCCCATACCATAACCTTTAACGGTTTTCGCTAAAATAACCTGCGGACGACCTTTGGTGTTCGCGGCTTTATGGTAGGCCGAGTACACTTTTACCGGGTCGTGACCACCACGGTTCAGACGCCAGATGTCTTCGTCTGACAGGTTAGCAACCATTTCTTCGGTTTCAGGGTGCTTACCAAAGAAGTTCTCACGAGTGTACGCGCCACCTTTGGCTTTAAAGTTCTGGTAGTCACCGTCAACGGTTTCTTCCATAAGCTGCTGCAACTTACCTTCGGTGTCGCGATACAACAGAGGATCCCAATAACGACCCCAGATAACTTTAATCACTTCCCAGCCTGCGCCGTGGAACGTGCCTTCCAGTTCCTGAATGATTTTACCATTACCGCGGACCGGGCCGTCTAAGCGCTGCAGGTTACAGTTAATGACAAAGGTTAGGTTGTCTAACTCTTCACGCGCGGCCAGGCCAATAGCACCCAAGCTTTCTGGCTCATCGGTCTCACCGTCACCCATAAAGCAGTAAACACGCTGATTTGAGCAATCTTTAATGCCACGGTCTGTCAGATATTTCAGGAAACGGGCTAAGTAAATTGCCTGAATTGGCCCTAAGCCCATTGATACTGTCGGGAATTGCCAGAAGTCAGGCATTAAATTCGGGTGTGGATACGAAGGTAAACCTTTACCTTCAACTTCCTGGCGGAAGTTATTTAGCTGCTCTTCGGTCAAACGGCCTTCTAAGAATGCACGTCCGTATATACCCGGTGACGCATGTCCCTGAATAAATAAGAAGTCACCACCGTCTTTGTCGTTTGGTGCACGGAAGAAGTGGTTAAAACCGACGTCATACAGCATTGCTGAAGACGCAAAGCTGGCAATGTGCCCGCCAAGCTCTTCACCTTTTTGTGATGCACGCAATACCATCATGACCGCATTCCAGCGAATAGCTGAGCGAATGCGCGCTTCCATGGTTTGGTTACCCGGCATGGTCGGTTCCTGACTTGCAGGAATCGTATTTAAGTAAGCCGTCGTCGGCTTATAAGGCAGGTAGGCCCCGTTTCGGCGAGCCTTATCGACTAACTGCTCTAACAGGAAGTGGGCGCGCTCCGGACCTTCGGTATCCAGCACACCTTCAAGAGCGTCTAACCACTCCTGAGTTTCCTGTGTGTCGACATCTTGTGTTAATTGATCACTCATAGCAATTCCTTACCTTCTTATCAATTCAGGAACGTCGCAGCGAACGCTGAATACGAGACTGTTCTTTGCCCAACTCTAACAATATCTGTTCAATATAGGTCAAATGTTGGTGACACGCATCCCGCGCTTGCTCCGGTTGACCATCAACAATGGCGCTAACCAGTTGCTGACGGTGTTGATTCAGTTTTTCCAGCAGCTCTTTGCGGCTACCGATTATTTCCAGGTTCTGTCGAATATTCTCAGCCAATAGCTCTTGCATGCCCTGCACAACGTGCACAAGAATGACGTTATGAGAGGCTTCTGCTATTCGGTGGTAAAATTCGACCAAAGCGTCTACTTGCTCATTTATTTCAGCGTTTTGGCTTTGCACTATTCCTTTTATACTCTCTTCTATGCGTTCTAGATCGGCTTTGGTGCCTCTCAATGCCGCATAAAACGACGAAATGCCTTCCAGTGCATGTCGAAATTCCAGCAAGTCAAACTGCGACTCAGGGTGTTTTGCCAATAATTCAAATAAAGGCTGGGTCAATTGTTCGTTAACCGTATTCACCACATAAGTGCCACCGCCTTGCCGACGCTCAACAACACCTTTCGCTTCCAGTTTTTGAATGGCTTCGCGCAACGACGGGCGAGACACATTAAACTGCTGCGCCAGCTGCCGTTCCGACGGTAGTTTTTGCCCGGCACGCAAGCGCCCGTCCACAATCATTTGCTCAAAATGAGCAACGATAGTGTCCGATAGCTTCGTTTGTTTTATGGGCAACTCAGACATAGCGGTAAATTGGTCAGACCAAAAGATGCGATCATTCTAAATCATTTATAGCGCCAGCCCAAATTTTTCTGGGCTGGTACAACCACTAGAGAACAGCACCAGATAATGTCAGAACTGCAATAACAGCCACCCAGAATATTTGCTGCCGACGCATCAGTTTTAGCTGGCACATAGCGTGCTCGGTCTTGTCATCCGGGTGTTGTGGCGTATCCTCTGCATTTTCTGCAACTTCAAATAACAGGCTTTTAGGCTCGCTGTAAGGCGTGGATGTTAATTGAATCCAAACCGGCAGAGCCCGTGAGAAGTGTCCGACAATTAATAATCCAAAACCAGCCAAACGTGCCGGTACCCAATCAGCAAACCATAGCAACCTTGACCAGTAAGACGTTGAATTATCTTGTGATTCTGGATTATTTTCAGCATCAGCGGCTATTCGGAACGTCGCGTAAAGCAGCGCGCCAACACTACCAAACAACACAAAATAAAACATTACCGCTAAATAATGCCGATAATTGATCCAAATCAGAGACTGATTAACCGATGTCTTTTCACCCAGTCCTGCATATTGCGATAGCGCACGCTGGTATTCCTGGCATGTTTCATCGTCACCTCGATTCGCGGCTTTTAAATACGCTTTATAGGAGACTCGGGCGGGCTCACAGTTTATCGCTAACAATAAAGCGGCAATGCTCACTAAAAAGGTCACCAACA
>MDTC01088411.1_pt1 | contig 13971 bp, 18 predicted proteins | sample 811181 | NCBI WGS metagenome assembly MDTC01 (sample SAMN05326644, study PRJNA326480) | marine metagenome | isolation source: seawater | place: Pacific Ocean: North | collected 2011
CACCGCCTGGCACAAGGCCATCGAGGCCGGGCGCATCCAGGTCGACCCAGCCACTGACGAGCCGCCTGCACCGCAGGGACCATCGAGCCCGTTCGCCCCGCCCCGCTCGTAGCCCCTCCACCCGGCGCGCCCTCCGTCCTGCGCAGTGCTACAACCCTGGCCCGGAGGCTCCCCCATGTGGCTCGCCCTGCTCGGCGGACTGGCCCTCGCCCAGGACGCCCAGCCCGAGATCAACGCCCAGCTGTACCGCCCGCCGGTCGCAGCCAGGCGCACCCTGTGGGCGAACGACAGCCAGACCGGAGACGACCGCCGCTTCACCGGTCAGATCTGGACCCACTTGGCCCACGACCCGCTGGTCTACGTGGTCGAGGGCAATCGCATCGCGATGCTGCGCGATGTGTGGCAGACCGATCTCGTCGGCGGCTACACCCGCGGCCCCGTGCGGGTCGGGCTCGACGTACCCCTCGTGTTCATCGCCAGCGGAGAACCGGGTTCCAACGCCGGACTCGGCGACATCACCGCCGACGTCAAGCTGCGCCTGCGCGACGGCTCGGAGGGAGGCGCCGGACTGGCCCTCGCTGCCCGGGCGCCCCTGCCCACGTCCACGGTCGACGGCCTCGGCAGCCGCGGCGCCGCCTTCGAGGTCGAGGGCATCGCCGACGGGGAGATCGGCTCCACCCTGCTGGTCGCCAACCTGGGCCTGCGCTGGGTCCCCCAGCAGACGCTGGAGGTGTTCGACTGGGGGCCGGCCCTGCACACCCGGCTCGGCCTCGGCCACGAGATCACCGACGGGGTCGGAGTCTCCGCCGAGCTCGCCGGGCAGTGGGCGCTGACCGACCCGACTGCGCGCGGTGCCCTGCCGGTGGAAGCGCTCATCGGCGGCTGGTCGCGGGTCTCGGAGCGGGTCAGCCTGCGCGGCGGGCTCGGCTGGGCCGTCACTCGTGGGGTGGGCGCACCGCAGCTCCGCGGGATCGTGGGTATGACCTGGCGTCCGGGCGGTCGGTCGGAGGGGGGTTCAGCCACGCCGCCACCCGATCCGCCAGCAGCCCCCGCAGCCACCGATGCCCCGGATCCTCCTGCACCCGCCGGTGCCACACCATAGCGACCGGCACGTCGGGGATGGGCACGGGAGCGGGCACGACGACGAGGCCGAGCCGGTCGACCAGGGACCGGACCAGGGGCTCGGGTGCCGTGAAGAGCAGGTCCGTGTCCGCGACCATGACCGGGGCGAGCACGAAGGACGGCACGACGACGCCCACGGTGCGGGAGATCCCTGCGGCAGCGAGCGCCTGACCGACCAGGCTCGGACCGGGGGTGGCGGTGCGCACGAACACGTGAGGGACGCGCGCGTAGGCCTCCTTCGAGAGCTGGCCGTCGACCAGGGCGGGGTGATCCGCCCGCAGCAGGACCGCGTGGGCGAGGGTGCCCAGGCGGCGGGTCATCAGGGCGTCCCCGGCGTCGGGCAGGGGGGCCAGGAGCAGGTCGCCACCGACCGCGGCCAGCTCCTCCCACGGACGGCTGGTGCGCGGCGGCTTCAGCTCCAGGGACACGCCGGGCGCCCGGGCACGCAGGTCGCGGAGCAGACCGCCGAGCAGCAGGCCGAGCACGTCCGGAGCGATGATGGTGAAGCGCCGCGTGGAAGTCGCAGGTTCGAAGCTCGATCCGGACGTGATCGCCCGCTGCAGATCGGCCAGCACCCGGGCCAGCGGATCCTGGAGCGCGAGCGCCCGCGGGGAGGGCACCAGGCGGTTGCCCGACCGCACCAGCAGCGGATCATCGAGGGCCTCGCGCAGCCGCGACAGGGCGTGGCTGACCGCGGACGGGGTACGGCCGAGCCGCTGAGCCGCGCCGGTCACGCTGCCCTCGTCGAGCAGCACGTGGAGCACCCACAGCAGGTTGAGGTCCATGGATTCGATCTGACTCAATCCGTCATGCATGGAATGCACATGACCTGATCCGAGCGCCGGGTCACCTTCAGCGCGTCACGAACATCCTGGAGGCTCCCATGCGCATCTTCATCACCGGCGGCAGCGGCTTCGTCGGCGGCCACCTCATCGAGGATCTGACCGCCGACCACACCGTGCTGGCCATGGCCCGCTCCGATCGCAGCGCCGCCGCCGTGGAGGCGCTGGGCGCGACCGCGGTCCGCTGCAGCCTGGACGACCTGTCGGCGAGCCACCTGCAGGGCGTGGACGTGGTCGTACACGCCGCAGCCTACGTGGAGGAGTACGGCACCCGCGCCGAGTTCGAGGCGATCAACGTCGGCGGCACCGAGCGCCTGCTCGCCGCGGCCCGCGAGGCCGGCGTCGGTCGGATCGTGCACATCTCCACCGAGGCGGTGCTCTTCACCGGAGAGCCCCTGGTCGACGTCGACGAGCACGTCCCCTACCCGGTCCGGCACCGCTACCTGTACAGCGAGACCAAGGCCCGCGCCGAGGCCGCGGTGCTGGGCGCGAACGACGCCACGCTCACGACCATCGCGCTGCGACCGAGCTTCGTGTGGGGACCCCGAGACAACACCGTGCTGCCGGCCCTGCGCCGCATGGTCGCGGAGGGCAGCTTCGCCTGGCTGGACGGCGGCGATCACCCCCACAGCACCACCCACGTGCACAACCTGGTGTCCGCCGCGCGCGCGGCCCTGACCCACGGCGTGGGCGGCAGCGCCTACTTCGTCGCTGACGACGAGGTGCGCACCATCCGCGAGTTCCTCACCGACCTCGCCGCGAGCGACGGCCTGCAGCTTCCGACCCGCAGCCTGCCCGGCTGGCTCCTTCGCCCCGCCAGCCGCGCCATCGAGGGCACCTGGCGCACCCTGGGCATCCGCAGCACCCCGCCGGTGACCGGCTTCGCCATCGCCGCGATGAGCCGCCAGGTCACGGTCGACACGCGAAAGGCCAGGACGGAACTACACTGGACGCCCCAGGTGGACGTACGCTCAGGGCTCCGGGAGCTGGCCGCAGCCTGAGGTCCGGGTTCCTACTTGCAAGTGAAAGTCGTTTTCATTAGGATCCTCATCCACCCGCGGGAGATCCTCATGTCCGACTGCGACCGCCCCGTTCGCCTCGCCCAGAGCGGCAGCCTCACTGTCGACCGCTGCTCGTGCGGGCTGGTGCACGTCACCATCGGCTCCACCACCCTGCACCTCGACGATCGCGCGTTCTTCCACGTGGCCCGTCAGCTCGACGTCGCCGCCGAGGCCCTCGCCGCCCGTCACGTCATGACCGGCGGCCACCCCACCCTGCGGCTGGTCACCGAGGACAGCTGATCAGGGCAGGCCTGCCCACACGTCGAACGGGCGGGTGCAGTCCACGGGCTGGTCGATGAACCGCCGCGGCGTGTCCGGCGCTGGATCGACCTGCAGCCCATCCAGGGTCAACCACAGCAGGGTGGGCTCGCCAGCCAGCTCCAGGTGCAGCCCCTGCTTGTCCAGGGTCCAGGTGCCACGCGTGTACGTCGCGTGCTTGTCGCTGTCGGCGTCCCGGCTCACCGTCGCCCGGATCACGGTGCCGTCCTCGCGGAAGTCGACCACCGTGTCGTCGTGCTCGCCGTCCCCGTCCAGGCCGTACCACTCGAGGTCGACCAGGGCCTGCTCGGCCAGCTTTCGCTTGACCACGCCCTCCTTGCGCACGACCGGCACGCCCGCCACCTCGACGGCCTTCGGCGAACGGGTCGGCTCCCAGGCCCGCCCACGACTGCCCCACAGGCGCACCCGCAGGCTGTTCGCGGTCGCCTGCCTCAGCGGGGCCAGGGCCGCCTCGGTCTCGAGCCGATCGAGCACGGTCGGATCCAGTGTCCACGCGGCGAGCAGGTGGGCCTCGATCCGGTCGGGCCACGCGCCCCAGTCGCACACCGCGTCCGGATGCTCCACGCGCACCCGGGCCAGCGCCAGCGCCAGGAGCAGCTGAGCGTCGGACGTCCTGGGCTCACGATGCACCGCCTCGGTCAGCACCTCGACCGCGGAGCCGAGCTCTCCACGGTCCAGGTACGCCTGGCCAGCACGCACGAGATCCACTCCGTCAGAGGCGAGCTCTGCGGGGAGATCGGGCGAGGCTTGTGCCGTCGAGCCGAGCGCCGTGGCCGGGAACAGCCCGAGGACCGCGGCGGCCAGCAGACGCATGACTGTCAGTCGCGCTTCACGTAGGGAAGCAGGGCGATCTGGCGGGCGCGCTTGATGCTGTTCGCAACCTGGCGCTGCTGCTTGGCCGTGAGGCCAGTGGCGCGGCGGGGCAGGATCTTGCCACGCTCGGTGAGGAAGCGCTGCAGCTTGCGGACATCCTTGTAGTCGACCTTCTCGCCGGGGGCGAGGGGGGAGCTCTTGCGACGGGCCATGGAGTTGTGCCTCGGACTTCACGGAGTAGTGGAGGCCCCGGATCGATGTCCGGAGCGGACGGCCGCGGTGGTTAACGTCCCACTTGCGGGGTGTCACGTCCCCGGCCCCAGATGGCAAGCTCGACTGGATCCAACGAGGAGTCCCATGCACATCCGATCGACGTCCTTCGTGCCCTACCAGGTTCTCGACCCCCGCTACGCCTTCGGCAAGCACCACCCGGAAGACCACTTCCAGCTGGCGGGGAACCGCAACCCGCACCTGGCCTGGGGGGACGTGCCCGCGGACACGCAGAGCCTGGTCCTGCTGTGCGTCGACGAGGACGTGCCCAGCGTCGGCGACGACGTGAACCAGGAGGGTCGCACGGTCGACGTGTGGCTGCCCCGGGTGCCCTTCTTCCACTGGGTCCTGGTGGATCTGCCCGCATCCTTGCGCGAGATCGCCGAGGGCAGCCATGCGACCGGCCCGACCCCGCGCGGCAAGAGCCCGGAGCAGGCTGCCGTCTCGGGCGGACGGTCCGGCATCAACTCGTACACCGGCTGGTTCGCCGGCGATGCGGACATGGGCGGGGACTACTACGGCTACGACGGCCCGGCCCCGCCCTGGAACGACGAGCGGGTGCACGCGTACCGCTTCCAGGTCTTCGCGCTGGACGTGCCCTCATTGGATCTGCCCGACCGCTTCGATGGGGCCGCCGTGCGCGAGGCCATGAAGGGACACGTGCTGGCCAGTGCCGAGGTCGTCGGTCTGTACGCCATCAACCCCCAGGCCCTGTCCGGCCGATAGATCCGGGCATTGCCCCTCGGGGCGACGTCCGCTACCTCCCTCGCCCCCTCCAAGCCGGAGCTCCCCTCATGCGCCTCATCTTCGTCGGACCCCCCGGGGCCGGGAAGGGCACCCAGTGCGCCCGCCTCACCTCCCGCCTCGACATCCCCCACATCTCGACCGGGGACATGTTCCGCGCAGCCGTGAAGAGAGGCACGCCGATGGGCGTGCTGGCCAAGAAGGCCATGGACGCCGGTGAGCTCGTCGGTGACGACATCGTCATCGGCATGGTCCGCGAGCGCCTGGGTGAGGAGGACGTGCAGCGCGGCTTCCTGCTCGACGGCTTTCCCCGCACCATCCCCCAGGCGGAGGCGCTGGAGCAGCTGCTCGCCGAGCTCTCGCTCAAGCTCGACGCGGTGATCCTGCTCGAGGTCCCCGATGACCTCATCGTCGAGCGGATCGTCGGTCGCCGCAGCGACCCCGAGACCGGTCGGATCTACCACCTGAAGTTCGATCCGCCCCCGCCCGAGATCGCCGACCGCCTGAAGCACCGCTCGGACGACACCGAGGACGCGGTGCGCTCGCGCCTCAAGGCCTACCACGACCAGACCGCACCCCTGATCCCGTTCTACGAGCAGCGGGACGCCCTGCGCCGGGTCGACGGCGTGGGTTCCATGGACGAGGTCACCGCCCGGCTGGTCGACGCGCTCTCCTGATCGCGCCCCTCGACGCCCGGAACACCGCTTCGTGCTCAAGTTCCGGGCGTTGCTGGCCGATACGGCTCCGGCGACGATCCACGTCCTCGACCGAGAGGACCGTTCCGGAGTTCCCGTGAAGCGCACCGCCCTGCTCCTCCCGCTCGCCGTCCTCGCCGAGGACACGGCACCCTTCCGTCCGCGCACCCGGCCCGCCAACCGCGGTGGCTGGGGCCTGTCCTGGGTGCCCCGCTCGAGCACGCCGGTTCCGACCGACGCCCGAAGGATCGAGACTCCCGAGGACACCGAGGGGCGCGAGGCCGCCTAGCGGGCGCACCGGCCGAGTTCTCGGTCGGCGCCAACGCTGGCAGGGGTGTTACCCGTGCGGCTCTCTGGAGCCCCGCTTGGACCCCACGCCCGCCCCTGACGCCCACGGTCTCGTGGTCGACGACCTCGCTCGCCGCTTCGGCCAGCGCTGGGCGGTGGCGCGCATCGGCTTCACCCTCCCCCGCGGACAGGCCTGCATGGTCACCGGCGCGAACGGCTCCGGCAAGACCACCCTGCTGCGCTGCGTCGCCACCGCGCTCAAGCCCCACCACGGCCGCATCCGGTTCGCCAAGGTGGACCTCTGGCGCCAGCGTCGGGTGGTGCGGTCTCGGATCGCCCTGCTGTCCCACGCGACCCGGCTCTACGAAGACCTCGACGCCCGCGGCAACCTCCGCACCTGGGCCAGCCTGGGCGGCCTGGAGGCGGACATCCCCGATCTGCTCCAGCAGGTCGGGCTGCCGCCCAGCCGCACCGATCCGGTCAAGACCTTCTCTGCGGGCATGCGCCGCCGCCTGGCGCTCGCCCGGGTCCTGCTGAAGCGGCCCGATCTGCTCCTCCTCGACGAGCCGTTCACCGCCCTCGATCCCGAGGGGCGCGACCTGGTCATCCGCCTCGTCGGCGAGCTCCAGGCCCAGGGCACGACGCTGTTGGTCGCGACCCACCTGCCTGCCGTCGCGGGCCGACTGTGCGCCCACCACATCCACATGGAGTCTGGCCGGATCACCGAGTCCACCCTGCCAAATACCGTCAAGGGTGCAGGTTGATCCTCTTCTTCCGTCAGATCGTGGCCATGGCGCTCAAGGACATCCGGGTCGAGCTGCGCTCCCCGGTCCGCGTCTTCGGCGTGTTCTTCTTCTCGCTCGCGCTGATCTTCATGGTCGCGTTCGCCGCGGGCTCGACGACGAAGATCCTCCAGCAGATCGCGGGCGGCACCCTGTGGCTGGGCATCCTGCTCACCTCCAGCCGCTCGCTCGACCAGTCGTTTGCCATCGAGCTGGACGAGGGCGCGCTGGAGGAGCTGGTGCTGTGGCCGGTGGAAGCCGCCGCCATCTTCTACGGCAAGGCCATCGCCAACGCGCTGGTCCTGCTGGTCGTCGCCTGCGCCCTCACCCCGCTGGTCATCGCGGTCTTCGACACGCCGATCCGCGGGGAGTTCTGGCAGCTCGTCCTGTTCCTGGTCCTCGGCTGCACGGCCCTCGCCGCGCCCGGGACCCTGCTCGCCGGCATCACCTCTCGGGCTCGCGGGAGCAGCGTGTTGCTGCCCCTGCTTCTCTTCCCGCTGGTGGTGCCTGCTCTCATGGCCGCCGCCCGAGGCACCACCGTCGTGCTCGAGGGTGACCCCATGGGTCAGTCGCCCGGCTGGCTCGGTGTGCTAGTGCTGTTCAACGCGATCCACTGGTCCATCTCGGGCGTGCTGTTCCGCTTCGTCGTGGAGGAAGCATGAAGCTCCCCTGGGAGCACGTCATCGGCATCATCGGCCTCGGCGTGCTGATCTACGGTCAGTGGTTCGGGCTCGTCGGGGTGCCGCCAGACCGCCACATGGGCGAGGTCGCCCGCATCCTGTTCGTGCACGTGCCCACGGCCTGGAATGCGTTCGCGGTCTACACCGTCGCGTTCATCGGGGCCCTCGGGTACCTGCTCTCCGGGCGCAAGGGCTTCGACCACCTGCTCGAGGCCACGCTGGAGGTGGGCACCCTGCTCACCTTCATGCTGATCCTGCAGGGCAGCATCTTCGCCCGGCCCACGTGGGGCGTGTGGTGGACCTGGGACCCGCGCCTCGTCAGCTCCGCGGTCATGCTCGCGGTGTACGTCGGCGTGCTGGTCCTGCGCACCATCGTGGTCGGCGACGTCGAGCTGCGCGCCATGCTCACCTCGGTCGCCACCATCCTGGCCTCGGTCACCCTGCCCGTGACCTACTTCTCGGTGCAGATCTGGCGCTCCATGCACCAGATGCAGACCGCGCCCACGGACATCGACAGCCCGCTCAAGATGGCCTGGCGCATCAACGCGATCGCGTTCGCGCTCATCGCCACCTGGTTCATCGCCCGGCGCTACCGGGTCGCCCGCGACAACTACACCCGTCGTGAGGCGCCGCCGCTCCCGGAGGTGGCCTGATGGAGACCGAGAACACGACCACCGAGGTGCCGGCCGACACCGCCGCCGGCGCCCCCGAAGGCCTCGCTGGCGGCGTGCTGGACGGGGGATGGTCCTTCATCTGGGCCGCTTACTTCATGACGTGGACCTTCCTGGGGGGCTACGCCATCTACGTGAACGTCCGCCGCTTCCTGTCCGCCCGCGCGGTCGCCGAAGCCGAGGCACACCCTCGGCGTGACTGAAGGACACAGTCCGTCACTGCAACCAAGTGTGGGGTGACGGCACCGCACATCGCGCGGTAGGTACGAACCTTCGACCCGTGGAGGAGTCATGAAGCCCTGGCAGCGACTCGTACTGGCGTTTGTCGCCCTGGGCGTGGCTGGAGCCGCGCTCCTGGTGGTCGTGTACTCGGATCAGATCGCCGGAGACGTGTTCGGCGAAGACAACATGGTCTACTACTGGTCCCCCACGGAACTGAACGACAAGCAGGAACAGGCGGAGAACGCCACGATCCGGCTGGGCGGCATGGTCCGGCGCGGCGATGACCCCGAGTGGGACAAGAAGCTCCCCCTCGAGTTCTACCTGGAGGACGGGGACAACAAGGTGATGGTCCGGTCCACCGGCGCACCGCCCCAGATGTTCCGCGAGGGCATCGGCGCCATCGTCGAGGGCCGCATGTCCGACGACGGCGTGTTCGAGACCGACCGCGTCATGGTGAAGCACAGCAACGAGTACCGGGTCAACGAGGACGGCGACGTGAAGGCCGCGGCCCAGACCCTGGACGGCGTGTAGCCAGCTCATGCTCCTGACCGACCTCATCCCGCTGTCGACCCTCGGGTCGACGCTCGTCCTCGGCGCCGTCGGCATGGCCGCCGTGGGGTCGGTGCTGGGCTTCGTATCCGGCGCGCGCAAGTCGATCGCCGGCCTGCGCTGGGCCCGCGCCCTCGGACTCGGCTTCGCCATCTCGATGATCCTCGCCAACCTGGTGATGATCGCCGCCCTGCTCTCCCGCGACTTCACCGTCTCCTACGTGGCCGAGGTCGGCACCTGGCAGACGCCCCTGCACATCACCATCGTCAGCCTGTGGGCCAGCCTGACCGGCTCCATCCTGCTGTGGGGCGGCGTGCTGGGCCTCTACGTGCTCGGCCTCATCGTGTTCCTGGGCGACCGCCACCGCGCGTACCAGCCGTGGACCCTCGGGGTGCTGCTGTCCATCTGCGTGATGTTCGGGCTCCTGGTCGCGGGCATCGCAAACCCCTTCGCCCCCACCCCGCCGGCCGAGCTGAACGAGCTCGTCCGCACGTTCGGGGCGACCGCGGGCGGCCTGCCGGCGGACGGTCCCGGTCCCAACCCGCTGCTCCAGAACCACTGGCTGATGATCATCCACCCGCCGACGCTGTACCTGGGGTACGTCGGCATGGCCCTGCCCTTCTCCATGAGCGCCGCTGCCCTGCTGACCGGCCGCCTGGAGGCGGGCTGGATGGCGCCCCTGCGGCGGGCCTTCCTGGTGCCCTGGGTCTTCCTCACCGTCGGCATCGTGCTCGGCGGCTGGTGGTCGTACGCGGTGCTCGGTTGGGGCGGCTACTGGGCCTGGGATCCGGTCGAGAACGCCAGCTTCATGCCGTGGCTGACCGGCACCGCCTTCCTGCACAGCTCCATGCTGATGCAGCGGCGCACCTCGATGAAGACGTGGACGCTCATCCTCGGAATGGTGACGTTCATCCTGACCTTGTTCGGGACGTTCCTCACCCGGTCGGGGGTGTTCAACTCGGTCCACGCCTTCGGCACCGGCGCGGTCGGCCCGGTCCTGCTCACCTTCATCGCCATCCTGTCCGTGTTCAGCATCGTGCTGCTCGCCCTCCGCGAGCACACCCTGCACCTCGGCGCCCACGACCTGCCCACCCCGCGCGGGCGCATCCCCCGCGCCGACCAGGTCCAGCCGGTCGCCGTGCGCTGGGTGGCGGGCATCCTGCTGTGGGTCGGCCTCGTCGCCGCCCCCGCCCTCGCCATCACCTGGGCCCTGTGGCGGGCGCTGCCGCTGACGTTCACCATCCCGATCATCAGCGTCGACGTCTTCGTCCCGTGGTGGGGCTGCTTCTTGTGGCTGCCGCTCCTGCTGGTGCTCACCTCACGCCGCTTCCTGTCCCGCGACTTCGTCGTCATCGCACAGAACGGCGTGTTCGCGGTCTTCACCTTCGCCGTCTTCCTCGGCACGATCTACCCGATCCTGTCCGAGGCCCTGCGGGACAAGAAGGTCAGCGTCGGCGAGCCCTTCTTCGACGCCTTCGGCTTCCCGCTGGGCGTGATGATCGTCTGGCTGATGGGCCTCGGACCCATGCTTCCGTGGGGCCAGCAGTCGGTCATCGGCACGGTCCAGCGCTTCATCGCCCCGCTCGGACTGGCCCTGCTGGGCACCGGCGCCGCCTGGCTCGTGCTGGGGATCGACAAGTCCTACACCCTGCTCGCCATCTTCGTCTGCCTGGGCGCGCTGTTCGCCAACCTCGGCGAGCTGGTCGCTCCCATGGTCCTCCGCCTGCGCAAGGGTGGCGGACCGGGTGCGGTGTTCGACCTGCTGCGCAAGGGCCGGCGGCGCTGGGGCGGCCACATCGCCCACTACGGCGTCATCATCTGCGTGCTCGGGGTCGCCATCTCGAAGGGCTACCAGGTCGAGCGTGACCTCATGCTCACCCGCGACCAGGCCGGCGAGTTCTCGATCAGCGGAGAAGAGGGTAGCGAGGCGGACTTCAGCCTGCGCTACGTCGGCAGCGACCGCATCGCCGAGTCCCACCGCGTGGTGCAGGAGGCTCACTTCGAGGTGTACCAGCACGGACAGCTGGTCGGCGTCTACTCGCCCGCCCTGAACAAGTACCCGATGCGCTCCGAGGCCCTGCCCTACCCGGCGATCCGCTCGACCCTGACCCACGACCTGTACCTGTCCCTGCTCTCGGTCCAGCCAGACGGCAGCCGCGCGTCGGTACACGTGAAGTGGATCCCCGGAGTCATCTGGATCTGGATCTCGGCGCTCATCATCCTGTTCGGCACGTCCCTGGCCATCTGGCCCGACACCCGCCGCGCCGCAGCAGCCTCCGTGCGCAAGTCCACGGACAAGGCCGCATGAGCCAGGGCCCGAAGGTCAACTGGTGGATCCTCGGCGGCGGCATGGCCGTGCTGCTGGGTTTTGTCGCCCTGATGCTCTACGGCTTCACCCAGGACCCCCGCGAGCTCGAGTACGACGTGCTCGTTGGCAAGCGGGCCCCTGCGCTGAGCCTCACCGACATGGACGGCAACGAGGTCTCGCTCGAGGACCTGCGCGGAAAGCCGGTGGTGGTGAACTTCTGGTCCACCTGGTGCATCCCCTGCCGCCAGGAGCACCCGCTGCTGCAGCGCTACCCGGCAGCCTACCCGGAAGTGACGTTTCTAGGGGTCATCTACCAGGATACGGCCCCCAAGGTGAAGCGCTTCCTGGAGCGCGATCCGGTCCCCTACCCGACCCTGATGGACCCCGGCGGCCGCGTCTCCATCGACTACGGGGTGACCGGCGTGCCTGAGACCTACTTCATCGACCGCGACGGCCAGATCACCCACAAGCAGGTCGGTCCCCTCACCGAGGACGTGCTGGTGGCGCAGCTGGAGAGGATCTCCCAGTGAAGCGCCTCCTGCTCGCCTGCCTCATCGGCGCTGCGACGCCGTCCCTCACCCTGGCCGCCGGTCCGGGTGGCGGCGGCGTCGAGGTGGCGCTGGACGAGTCGGTGGAGGAGCTGGCCCAGGAGCTCGGTCCTCCCGGCGAGCCTCCCGCGACCGACCTCGAGGCGGCGGAGCGCGCGCGGCACATCAGCAAGGGCCTGCGCTGCCCGATCTGCCAGGGCAGCAGCATCCAGGACAGCCCGGTCGAGAGCGCGACCAACATGCGCAACCGGGTCCGCGAGATGGTCGACATGGGCTTCGACCAGGAGCAGATCAACGCCTACTTCCTGTACCGCCATGGCGAGAGCATCCTGCTGGCCCCCCCCGCCGCCGGGCTGAACTGGCTGGTGTGGGTCGGCCCCGCCCTGGCCGGTGGACTCGCCCTGGCCGTGCTCGCCGGCGTCGCTGCCCGCTGGCGCAAGGAGCCTGACGCCGTGCCCCTGCCTTCCGAGACCGGCGACGCCCCGCTGGACGCCTACGAGCAGCGCCTGCTCGATGAGATCGACAGCTGATGCGCATCCTCGAGCTGCTGTGGATCTTCGTGGAGGCCTTCTCGGACCCGGTGTGGATCCCGCCCTTCGTCGTGCTCGGCCTGGGGCTGGTCGCCGGCATCGTGCTGGCCATCGTGCTGACGCGGAGGTCGGAGGGGCTGCTGCTGGACGCCGAGGCGGAGCGCATGGACCTGCTCCGGCGGCGGGACACGGTCATCGAGGCGGTCCGGGCGTTGGACCTGGAGAAGGACAAGCTATCCGCCGAGGACTACGAGCGCGAGAAGCGCGCGCTGCTGCATCACGGCGCAAAGGCACTGAGAGCCTTGGAGGAACCGGTGGACAAGGAGGAACGCCAGGCGCTGATCGCCTCGGTGGAAGCTCAGCGCGAGAGCCTCGGTGAGGCCCGCGTGGAGGCGATCACCGCCCTGCTTCAGGGCGCGGATCTGGCGGTGGAGCAAGCGCCCGAGAGCGGCAACACGCCGGCCTGGGTCGGTGCGCTGGCGGTGCTGGGCGGGATCGTCGCCTTGCTCCTGGTCTTCCTGGGCCTGACCGCGTACGAGTCCAGCGCCCAGCACGCCCAGCAGGCGGAGGAGGGCCCGCGGACCCCGGCCATGGCGCAGACCCCGTCTGCACCCCGGGCGCCGCAGATGGGCGAGCAGGAGAAGGCCTGGGTCGCGAACCTGGAGCAGAACCCGCAGGATCTGACCGCGCTGAACGGCCTCACCGACTGGAACATCCGCATCCAGGACTGGGAGCAGGCAGCGTCCTACAACGCGCGCGCCCTGGCTGCCGACGCGAAGGACCCCGAGGCTCGCGTCTGGAAGGCGCTGCTGGACTACCGCGAGGGCAACTTCCCGCGGGCGGTGGACGAGCTCGAGGCCGTCATGGCCGACAACCCCGACTACCCGCGCGCCTACCAGTTCCGCGGCATGATCCACCTGCAGCTCCGCGAGATCGACCAGGCGATCGTGCTCTTCGAGCAGGCCCTGGAGCGCACCGACGACGAGCGCGGAAAGGCCGGGATCCGCCAGCTGATCGGCGAGGCGCGTCAGGCGAAGGCCGCGATGGCCCCCGAGCTTGGGGGCACGGTGAGCCTGGCGGACGGCTTCGACCCGGCCAGCCTCCCGCCCACGGCCTCGCTGTTCGTCAGCGTGAAGGCGGCCAACGGGCCCCCCATGCCCCTGCGCGCGGCCAAGTTCCCGATCGACAGCTTCCCGGTGAAGTTCGAGCTGTCCAGCATGGACGCCCCGATGCGCGGCGGCCCCCTGCCCGAGACCGTCACCGTCACCGTCAAGGTGGACCTCGACGGCAACCCGATGGGCGACGACGAGGGCGCCCCCAAGACCGTGGTCGAGGGGGTCAAGCCCGGCACGATGGACCTCGCGGTGGTGCTGGGGGGCTGAGCGCCTCGCGCGGCGAGCGCCCCCGAGACCGCAGGTCCTGGCCGCTGGTGACGCAAGGCAGACGGGTCCGGGCCGTGCCAAGGTTGATCGCAGCACCAACGCCTGACGCTGCGCCAAACCACGCGAAGGACACCTGCTCCCACTCGATCCGCCTTCGGCGTTTCTCATGGCGGTGTCATTCGCGC
>MDTC01024054.1_pt1 | contig 13970 bp, 11 predicted proteins | sample 811181 | NCBI WGS metagenome assembly MDTC01 (sample SAMN05326644, study PRJNA326480) | marine metagenome | isolation source: seawater | place: Pacific Ocean: North | collected 2011
ACACGTCGTAGACGCTGATACGGACATATTGTCTGACAGTAGATCACTAGTTAGCGTTACCGCTGCTGTTGTTGTTGCCATTTTTTTAGTTATTAGTTGTTAATTGTTATTGATCTTGTCCCATTACCATAAACTCTATAGATGTAGGATTATTTGTTGCATAAGCTTTGTATGTTTTATCACCATGCATAGGTATAAAACCCCAATCGCCAGCGTCTAGCTGAAATTGAAGAGGATCTCCACTGGTAGTGTCATCGTATATATGTATTCTATGTCCAGCTGTAGTCGCTAAGTTTTTAACATATAAATATGGAATAGCCGCAAAATCATCTGCCGTATATAGAGTTATTTGTCCACTGGCTGTTCCTTTTGCTGTAGATGTAATCTTAGCTCTAGCCAAACCCGTAGTGTCTTCTATACCCGTTGCAGTTGTTGTTTTTGTAAGCGTAGCTGTTGTTGTTAACGCTAATTCATCAGATAACAAATCTGTGCTAGCTAATGTTATTGTTGCTGTTGTTGTTGCCATAATTTTTTATTTAATCGAAATCTATATATTCAATTGTTACTTCCTCTCCCTGCTGTATTGCTTTAGCTATACTAGGGTATATTCTTTTATATGCGTTAACAGATTTGCCTACAAACCCATCGCTAATAATAGCGTTATTTTCTTGACTATCACCAACTATTAGACAACCAGCAGTATGCTCATCAGTATTACCAGTGTGTATTAGTATATACTCAAAGTTAGGTACATCGAGAACGTGTAGCATGCCAATGTGTACACCAGGATATTTTCTGTCATACCTAGAGTGAAAACCACCCTCTGTTCTTAAATCAATTTTATAAGTGCCAGCTGGAACTCTAGTTTCACCTTTAACCTTAAAGGCTCTACGTTCGTCCTCAAGCGTGTAGCATAAAAAGCTGTCGCCTCTATGTGTTTCTTCAAACAACAATCCTGACGTAGAATCTACTTGTGAGCTAAATCTTAATACTTTTAGTTTCATGCGTTAATTTTAATCCCCTCCGCCACTACTATTATTAGTACTGGTTGGAGCCGCTGTTATAGTGGTTGTTACAATTGGTGTAACTGTTGGTGCAACGGTTGGTGTTACTACTGGCGGTTGTTCTACTACATCAACTATATCTAGCTGATTTCGGTCTTGGTACAGCTTGGCCAATTTGTCGTCAGTTATAAAGTTGCTAGAACCAGACTCTACAGCACTCAAAGTAATTGTTGGACCACTCTGTAGCGCCGCTGTTATTTCAACGTGGGTTTTTCCACCCATGTAGCCTCTAATACCGTTAAAAAAGTGAACGTGATTACCTGTTAAGCCATATTGCTTAGCCCAAAGTAAAGCTTCTCTTTTAGTCTCGTAAAGCGGGACGCCGTCTATCATCGTTAGTAAACTCACTTTTAAAAGATTACATAGTTAATACCACACTTAAAGTCATACCATTCCTTGTTCCAGTACTTGTTATACTTGCCTTCTACAAATAAACCTAAGTTTTTGTTTAGCTTATAACCAAATATTAAACCACCGGAATAATCGTACCATTGTTCACCGTCGTTGAAGTTGTGGTATGAAAACTGTCCGCCATCATTATAGTGGTATGGCATTAAATTACCCCATGAGTGTAGCCAAAAGCTTTTTGTGTAATGGTAAAAATCAAAGCCAACAACTATTGAGTGTTGCCACTGGTTGTTTAGTTCATTTCTTTTTTTCTCCACGTATTCTTTTAACATTCCAGGCATTACTACTTTATTCCAAATTTCAGGGCTAGTAGCGACTATGTTTCCATTAGGATCTCTATATTCAGACTCGTACACGTCTATGGTATATCCCTCTTCTATAGCTAAACATGTGTAGTGTATTCTATTATTTTCAAACGACCACTCTTCTAGCGGGTCGTAGCCATAAGGCTCTGCTAGTCTTTGAACCGCCCCTAAGTTAAATGATAGCTTTTTCTTACCGTTTAATCTAAGCCTTTGTGAAGACTCAAAGTATTCAATGTCTGCAAAACCATCTTTAATGTATTCAGCTTTAGCTAACCACTTGTTTTCTACGTAGCGCAAAAAATGAGTTTGATCGAAGTATTCTACACCTTCTTGTCTTTTGTAATCTACTTCAAATAAGTATTCGAATGGTGATCTACCAACGTTAGCGGCATCTGAAAAAGATGTTTCTGTTCCGTCTTTAAATGGTGTTGATCCTTCGTAACCAAATCTTTTTATTCTACGTATACCCATTGTTAATGAATAGTCGTAAGGAGTAAATATAGTATCGTAGACCAACGTGCTGCCGTCCACAGAATATATATCTTCATCTGATAAAGACGTACCGCCGTTAGCCGCTACATAAAACGTAGAAAACTTAAACGCTTTTTTAATTTGTGAACAACACTTTTTAGGTGCGGCGCAAGAAGCTAAAAAAACTAATAATATTATTATATATCTCATTGTACAATTATTATAGTAGTAAAGCTAACTTTATCGTTTGAAACTTTAATGTAGTTAATACCTTTGTCTAATTTTATTCTTGTAGTGTTTTTATATAGCTTGTGATTTTTACCTAAGTTATCTATAACTAACACGTCTACCTTTTCGTTAAAGTTTATATAATCTTTTGTTGGGTTAGGGTAAGGTAAATACTTTGATCTTTTATACATGTGTATGTCGACAGGACCAGTCCAACCCTCTTCACAGTAGTTATATAGCTCATAGCAAGTATTGTCCCAAGCGTCACTGCAGCAGTATTGGTCAACTTGTATCACCCACTCAAAACAAGCATCAGGTAAATAATAAACGTCACCACTAGCACAGCCAGCAGAATAATAGCACGAGCTATCAGCGACATTTGCCAACGCATTAAAGTTAACAGCGGTCGGATCAGTGCAACCAGGCAGCGGATAAATACAAGAGCCATTATCAGTGTTTGCAATTATGTTATAGTTTATTGCTGTACTATCGATACAGCCGTTAATTACTTCTACACAACTACCATCGTCAGTATTTGCAATAGAGTCATAGTTAAATGCCGTGGCATCAGTACATCCATACGAGTATGCTATACACGAGCCATCATCTACGTTTGCGTTAGGATTAAAATTAAATGCTAACTCACTCATACATCCTAAGACAACGTCAATACAAGAACCTTCTAGTTCTTGATTTGCCTCAGGGTTATAATTCAAGGCTGCCTCATCCATGCAACCTAGAACCACAAGTGTCTCACAGGTTCCGTTGTCGAAGTCAGCGTCTTCGCTATATTCTAGGTATATTGGATTAGTACACCCAGCAACGTAGTAGCAACTTCCGTCATCTGTATTAACACTATCGTTATAATTTAAAGCTGCTTGATCTATGCAGCCGTATGCTTTTTCTATACAACTATTACCACAGTATGGCATACCTTGTACTGTTACAAAAGGTATTAGTGGACTAGCAAAACCTCCTGGCGCGTCAATAACCGTATGCTCTTCAGAGTACAAGCTATAGCCACATTGTACCGATGTGAACTGTGATTGCTGTGTTATATTAAACTTAACCTCTATTGGTTCTGATATGCTTAAATCAAAAGTGAAAGTAGTGTCAAAGCCGTCTTCTAAAGTAAATACACCTAAAAAGTTATTACCTTGAACCACTTGTAAGTACGCTCCAGCCCAACCGTTACCAGCTAAGTCTGTTAGCTCTAAAGTGTGGGTGCAGCTATCTGTTAGTATGTCTGTATTAGCTAGGCTATCGTAATTAAACGCTTCTTCATCATTGCAACCAAATACTCTTTCTGTGAAGCACATGCCTGTGTCTACCGTAGCTTGAGGCAAAAACTCTACATACATATTGTCCATACAGCCAAACACGGGTGGTGGTGGTGCACAGTCTTCTAATGTAAATCCATGAAAAGCAGCGAAACCAAAGTTGGCAGAATCTGCTTGAACTATAGTATCTCCACAATGTATCACACAATAAGATCCATCTTGTCCACCCCATAGGCTACCTTGAACTCCATCACCATATAAGTCAGATATACTAAATATATATTCACCGTTAGGTATACACAATTGAGTCACCTGTGGTGAATAGTTTATTATATCATCGTAAGGTCCACCAGTGACAACAGTATCTTCATATAGATCTACTATAGCCCAAGATGTTTCTTCTGGATATTGATCAGGGTTAATTACTATATCTACATAAGTTCCGTTAGGACACTGCGCAAACGCTATGTTAACGCAAAGTATTAGTGTAATTAAATATTTCATTAAAATTTACTTATTATAAGTTCGTCAATATACTCTTGAATTTCTTTTTTAGTTGAGACCATTTTAAAACTAAGGTCTGCTTGAAATCTTTTAACCTCTTCTCCATCGTCGAATATTATTATTGTTGGTACTACGGCAATAGAATACTTTTTTTGAGCATTACTATTACTAATGTCTTTGTTGCTTTTATCTACGTCAGACAGTTTGTTAAACCACTCAACGTTGTTAGCAGAGTTCCAGTCAGCGTTAAAATGCACCGCTGTTATCTGACAAAAACAAGTTGTAGATACAAGTAAAGCTATTGTTGTTAAAAGTACTTTCATTATCTCAACTGATCTATTTTATCTTCCATACGAATCATACGATCTTCAAGCTTTTTAACATCATCTCTCGTCTCTAGAATAGTATTACGTATGTTTACATCTTTCATTTGAAACTCCATCTTAGAAACCTCCGGAGTTGGTAGTTCTTTAGCTTCAGCTATATCAGCCTGAAGTGTAAACCACATGCCTATCATTGTTGCCATTCCAAACCCTAAAGCTACTAGTGTTTGTATACTAACTTTAAAACTAGTGTTTTCGTTTAATTCTTTTGCCATTATTTCTCTCCACATTTTTTAGATGGATTGCCAACCTGTCTCCAGTCTTGCTTAACCCAGTCTTTTAAGTTTTTACTTGCAGTACCAGTAACGTTGCTCTTGCTTGATCTTTTGTATTTGCCTTTTGAACCAGCAGCTCTTTTAGCGTTAATAACTTTTCTTTTTTCGCTTGAGCTCATACTAGCTATTTTTGCCTTCGGTAGGCATACTTTTTTTGTACCACCTCCAGTTTGCTTTGCCTTAACAGGTGATTTAGCACAGCTACCTTTTGCTCCTTTCACGGTGCCAGGTACTCTACTATAACCACTCCAGCAAGGTAGTGGGCTATCTTTAAACTTATATTTTATATCATAAGCCACCTAACACTTGCCTTTTTTCTGGGTTTTAGAAGCCCACATGTTAGCGTAAGCACTAGGATACACCTTGAACTTCTTTTTAGCAGCTGCTTTGCAAGATGCAGATATTTTTAGCAGTGTTGGCGATTTTTTTATCATACCACCAATTACTTTAGCCTGACCAGCGTGCGTTTTGCTAGCGCCCTTGAGCTCTTTAACTATTTTTTTTAGTTTTTGTTTGCTCATTACTTTTTCTTCATCTTCATGTTAGAAGCTTTCTTCATCATCATGGCTGATTTTTTAACCATTTTCATACCAGCGTCTTTCATTTTCATAGCAGCTTTTTTCATTTTAGCCACACTAGCTTTACCTTCTTTATTTTCTTTTGCTACAATAGCTTTTTGTAATTTTGCTGGTAAAGTTTTTTGAGCTTTAGTGATCTTCATTGGACCTTTTTTCATTTTCATTGGTGCTTTTTTCATAACTTAAATTTTGTTTTTAATATGTTTATACATTGCGTTAGCTAGCTTTTCGCCCATTTTACTGTCTGACTTATAGTGGGCGCGGGCAACGTTCCTACTGTAAGATATATTTTTTCCTGTCTTTGCAAAAGCTGACTTAGCCTTAGGGTATTTATCTCCCAATACTTTTGCTATTAAAATACCCTGCGCTGTGTGCCCAGACGGATAGGAAGCCGTTTTCATAGAATCCATTTCTATGTCTTTAATTTTAATATTCATTTTTTTAGCAAGCTCTTTTGGTCTTGGCCTATCAAAATGCTTTTTTAATTTTAATATTACAGGAGCAGACTTAGCTATAAGGTTTTTAGCTATCTTATCGTCGTAGTCTAAACCCTGTTCTTTGGCTGTTTTTTTAAAAGCAGCTTCAATATCGTCGTACTCTTTTACAAACTTTTTATTTAATGGTATTTTTTTAAGGTCCTTAATCTCTTGCATGGTATCAAAAGTATTATCGCCTGATGGTTTCATTTTTTTAAAGCTTGATATATTAAAATCTTTTAACATTTCCACCTTCTTCTAGCTGCTTTACCTCTCTCACCAGTCCAACCTTTGGATCTGGCACAAAATGACTTTCTTCTACCAGCAGCTTTACTGCCAGCCTTAACTTTACCTGTAACAGCCGTTTTTAGCTTACTGCCTGGATTTTTACGCCTGTACTCTTTAACTCCCTTAGAAGTCATCCCAGCACCCTCTTTTGTTGTTCTAAAGTTTCTACCTTTGCCTTTAGTTGTTTTTCTCAACCTTTTCTGCATTGGAGAGTCTTGTTCTTCAATCTTAAATCCAGAGCCTATACCTCCTGCTCTGCGTCTGCCACAAGAAGTAACCGCAAGTGGGTTGTTTTTTTGAGTATAAGCCATAGTCTATATATTACTTGTTTTTATCTTCATTTACTAATCAAGAAATATTGAAGTGTTAGATTTAGGCTTGGATTTAGAGTTCTTTTTCTCTTGCCTTTTTCTTTTGTTATAAGCTGCCTTAGCTTCTTCTTCTAGTAATTGCATTTCTATATTTTCATCAACACCTAGATTATACTTGCTGTAGCCAAAAAACATTAAAACTCTATTTAACATAGTGTTTTGAGCGTTTAATGATTCTCTAGTATTCTGCACTTTGTTGTAAATCTTGTGTAGCGGTGCGTTTGTAGTTCCTTCAATATAAGCTAAATGAGAGCTCCACATAGGATTATCAATATCCCAAGTGTCCATGTATTGTATTAGCTTTTTATCGTAATTCATGGTTTTTTCAGCTATAACTATTTTTCTAGCTTTAATACCGATAACTGGAGATATATTTAACGCTTCCATTAAGACAGCGCTTTCGTCATGGTTGTAGTTTACATTTCTTTGATCAGCATACTTTATAGCCATATTTTTTAACACAGAAACAATAGCGCCGTATATACCAGTACCTCTTAAAACACTATCAATACTACCGTTAATTATTCTTTCCTCTTTTTTGTCAAGAACTTTTTGTTTTCTTTTTCTTTCCTCCTCCGTTAGATTCTCATCCTCTTCGTCAAACATAGCGGCAAACAAAGCAGACTGCAAGCCGTAAAACGCTAAGTTTTGAACAGCAAAATAATAAGCCATTCTAGAAACGTTAGCTACGTCACTTTGCCTTTGCGTTGTATAACCTTTAGATATTCTTCTGTTTTTTAAATCTAAAAAAGATTTTTTACCAAGCCTATTGTATTGAGACGTTACGTTTTGAAAGTTCAATATAGTCTTACCTATCCAGCTGGTTTGTTGCATAGACACTTTGTCTTCTCTAGCTGACTGTTGTGTTTCTTCTGCTATCTCTATAAAATCTTCAAAAGCTCTTGTCTCAGCTGCTTCTTGATCAAGACCTTGCTTAACGTAGGTGTTAGTTCTATTTCTGTAGAAAGTAGATCCACCTGTAGCAATAGCAACATTATCCGCTATTTGAGTAGGAGCAAACCCAGATTGTAGAAGAACTTTTAAAAGCTTCATCATAGGATTTCTAGACTCGGAAAGAGATCTAGCTAGATCGTTACCGTTTATGTCTGTACCTATACCTTTTCTTCTCTCTTTTAAAAAGTTAGAATTAAATATTGTTGCCCAGTCGCTCCAGTATTGTTTTTGGTTGGCAAAAGCCTTTGCCGCTAGAAACACGTTGTTGTCAGCGTAGTTTAAAAAGTTAACAATAGACATTTGCTGAAGCGCGGCGGATCTCATGTTAAAGAACATAGCGGTAGCGACAGAGCCATTAAGCCAGTTCATTAATTTACCTATATTTTTGCTTTGTCCTTGTGGACTGTTTCTTCCAGTCTCTATTCTGTACAACTGGTCGGTTAAGGCTTCTCTAAAGTTTGGTCCAAATGCGGCTTCAATTTTATTCATGTTTTCTTCAGAGAATATTGCTTCAGCATTTTTTAAATACTCGCTAAAGTATTTTTTTCTACCAGTTGCTCCCATCGCCTCGTTTAAATCTATCTTTATAGTTCCAGCTTCCCAACCATCATAAGGCGCTACGTAATCGTCCTGTCTAGATATTATACCTATTGTTTCAGCGTACATTTGAAGCTTAGGGTCCATAGTAACGGCTTCTAGTAAGTTTGTTTTATCACTTGGAGCTAAGCCAGGTACTTCGTGGTTGTATTTATCCCACAAGTAAACTCTAACAGCATCTTCATAGGTAAAATCTCCTTGTGCTATTTTTTTCTTTAGCTTCTTTTTTATATCTGGAAACTTTTTGTTTAAGTTCTTAAAATCAGAAGCTATAGCTTGCTTAGCGGCATTTAACTCTCTGTAAGCCCTGTTCAAAGGTCTTATTAAAGCGTTTTCAAAAAACTCTTTATGTTTATTTCCTTCCTGCCCTTTTCCTAAAAAGTTATATATTAACCCCGCAAAGTCTTCGTGAGATGGCGGTATGAAAGGTCTAAACCTACCTTTTTTAGCTCCACGTTTTCTTGCTTTGGTTGTTGAGAATCTTTTCTTAGATTCAATACCAGTAACAGTTTCTAATATATCGTTAAAAATATTACTAATATCTTCACTAGCTAGCGGTACAGCTTGCCTTACTTTTGACTTAATGTCTAATTGATCAAGCACCTTCTTTACAGCTTCCACGTTAGGCATTGCGTCATCTACAAAATACATGTCGTTATAGCCTTCTGCAAACTTTTCAAGCATCCACATAGCTTTAGCCTCACCAGTACTATTTCCTAATCCAGTTATATTTTTTAAAGGTATGTTTACACCTTGATCTTTTAAAAACTGCTGTATTGGTCCTGCAGATTCCGCTGGTCTAGCTGTTAAAACATATACATTTTCTGAGCCGTATTTTTTAACTTGATTTTTCATTTTTTGTAAAAGAGGCCCAGGCGTGCCTTCAACAACTTTATTAAATTCGCTAAAGTCATACTTTGCTCCTTGCTCTAGAAGATTAGCACCTTCAGCCGCAAACTGCTCTGCGTTAATTCTACCTTTAATATATCCTTTAGTAAAGTTATCCATAGTTTTAACAAACTCTGCTGGCAAAGGTTCACCTTGCTTTAATTTATCGGTGTTTATTTCAACAAAACCTTTAGCTGAGTATGGAAAAAACTTAGCCATGTCTTGAAAAGCTTTTTTATTTTTTTTAGCCGCTTCAACACTATTTCTTACTGTAGCATCTGTTAACTTTCTTTCAGATCTACCTTTGTTTCTAGCTAAAGCTGTTTCTAATGACGACTCAATAAATACAACCTGTACGTCGTACCCTGCGTCTTTAAACTTTCTAGCCATACTTTCAAACTGAACGCCAACAGCGCCTGTGCCGTCAATTACAACGCCATCGCCTTTACCTCTTAATTTTGAGGCTTTATTTTTAGCAGCAACAGCAGCTTCACTTTGAAGATCTCTCCACTTTTGACTCTGCTCTCTAGTAAAGCTGTTCATATCTTTTGGCAGCCCGTTGTTTTTTGTTAGCCAGTCTAAGGCTATGTCTTGGTTAACATACTTAAATCCTTGTTTTCTTAAACCTAACTGTTCTACAACAGTAGTTTTACCTGCACCCGCATTACCAGCTATTAATATAGCTTTTCTACCAGGCTGAGGTTTACCAGAGGGATTAGGCATTTCGTATCTAATGCCTGACTTAGTAGTAGCAAGCGTGTCGTCAAAATCAAACGTCGACATACCCCTAACTTCTTCTGAGGCTAACGAAGTAGCAATAGCATCTGTTGCTGTCTTATAGCTTTTCCAGTTATAATCAAACTTGCCAGCCATCTCTTGATGATATTCACCCCACTTATTTTGAGTGTTAAGCTCTCGAATAGCAAATATGTTATCTCTACCTAGCGTTACGTTGTTGTAGTATCTACCAGAAGAGTGTTGACCAACCTCGTAGCCTGATTGCATAGTAGAATTAAGTCCAGAGTTTTTAACTACTAAGTCCATTGTTTTTGGAATAATAGCTACAGTATATTGATTATACAGTTCTGATAAATTTTCTTTAGTTAAAGAGCCGTCTCTAACTTGAGCAACGTGTCTCATCATCTGCCATTGAGCTGGTATCATGTGCTCGTATTCCAGTGTTTTACCTGGATTTTTGTAAGTTTCTACACCATCAACAACATACATAAATCTAGCCGCTCTACGCATAGGTGATCTCATATCAGAGTTTAAGCCGTTAAGCATCATAGCTGAATGAGTATCGTTAAGATAACTAGCATCGTTAAAGAATCTAATTATATCATCAACGTACTGCATAGCTTCTTCTGCTTGCTTTTTGCTTTCTTCTTTAACTTTAAGCTCGCCACCATCTTTTTTAATTTTATTTAACATGCCTAAGCTAGACTGAGCTAACAGCGTAGTATTTATCTCTATCTTAGTATCGCCAACAAATATTTCATTAATTTGTTGAACAACATTACCGTCTTTATCTAATCTAGCCGTTTGCTTTAACTCTACGTTTAAATAGTCGTCTAGCAGCTTATTTATACCGTGATTACTATTAAAAAAGTCTTCTAAGTTTTTAAATAGCTTTTTTCTATTTCTGCCAGCGTTCTCAATACCAACCTCAACAAGAGCACCGTCTATAACATCGAATCTACCGTCAGCAATTTTACCAGATCCTACAACACTAGGTAGTAGATATTTAACAATCAACTCTAAACCTTTTTGTTGACCAAAATCACTTATTAGCTTTTCAGCAAACAAACTTGTTGATTGTCTCATTTTGGTAACGTGACCTATATTAGACCACACACCTTCCATAGACTGAGCTTTAGTTCCGTCGTCATTACGAATATCTAATGTGTTAGCTAAAACAATGTCTTGAACCAACTCTGATTCTAATGTTTGATTCAGTGTAGATAGCTCTTCAATTGTTATTAATCCTTTTTCTACTTTAGCTAACTCAACTGAATACTGAGCATATATAGGATCAAGAACGTTTGTTAGCTTAGTTATCATAGAATTACTAAACGCTGCACTCAACTTGTTTCTTAGAACTTCTTTTAAGCCGCCTTTATCGTAGCTATTAGCATAGACACCCATTACGTCGTTTATCGCCTGGTATGTTCCCATAAACTCCTTAAACAGCTCGGGATCTAGCTTGTATATAAATTCACTAGCTAGTGATGATGGCAAGCCATCTGATAACATATCAAAGTTTCTACCTCTAGGCATGTCTCTTCTAGCCGCTTGAGACATTAGTTCTAGCGTCATCATGTGGTGAATACCTATGTGCTTTTGGCTAACGTTACTAGCTTTTTCTTTTATGTTTACATCACCTCTAACAATACCCATAGTTTCGTTAAAAAACTTGTCGTCAAACTTTTTTAGCTTTTTAATAACTAAGTTCTTTGGTCTCTTAGGTATTAGCTTGCCTTTTTGAGGGCCTTTGTCAGCCATACGCATTATAGTTTCATAAAACAAATCTTCAGAAACTTTTATGTTGTTTGCTTGTGTTATTCTTTGAGTTTGAAGGCCAGATGGTACGCCTGTTGCCAGATATTTTGTAGTTTTATCTATAACAAAATTACCTTTACCATCAATAATTCCAACGCCTTTAGTGTACTGGTCCATGAACACATAATTCTTAAAAAAGTCAGCACCAAGTCTACCCATCATTTGCTGGCTGCTTTGAATATCAGTTTGGGTTAAAATTCCTGGCTTTGGTTTAACGCCAAATGCTTCTTGCACTAAAGAATAAACCTCTTGATACTGCTTTGGAAATTTCTTTTTTAAATCTTTTATGCCAGTCTCAGTTAACACCTCATTTTTATACAGCTCGCCTAGTAATTCAATAGCTTTTTCAAACGCTGGCGTCAACTTTAAACCTATCTTTTCAGCCTGCTCGTGTAGCATTATTGTACCGTCTCTTTTCTGACGATCATTATCCTGCTTTTGCTCTTCTTGCTGTATTAGTATGTCCTCTGGGCTTAGTGATTGTGTAGTTTCGTCGACAGCGCTTATTATGCCTTCATCACTAAGACTTTTTCTAAAACTACCATAGTTAGGATGTGCTTGAACAAATTCAATTAAACGCAAGTCTAGCAATCTAAACCCTCTTTTTTTAGAGTTTAAATAACCCATCACACCGCCTTCAAAGCCAACGTTGTATCCTTTTAATAAACCAACAATACCTCTGTTTTTTATTTTAGCGTGCTCTCTACTTTTATTTTCTAATACTTTAGGATCTGACGTAAAGTCTTCTACTATCTCTTGTAAATCTTCACGCTCAAAGCCTTCTAGCTCATTTTTAGGCAGCCTGTTAAACACTTCACCTTGAAGAGTTATTGCAGCTATGTTGGCGGCTAAAGTTTTTGCTGTCTCTTCGCCTACAACACTTTTGTAGTCGTTAACGCTTTCTTCAAACTCTCTAGTTAGCTGTTGATACAAGCCTTCACTAAGAAGTGATTGTTGCTTAGCGTCTTGTTTTTGCTCTTTAGCGTCAGTGCTTCTTTTAACAGTAGGTAAAGTCATTTGGCTTTTACCTATGTTAAACCCTCTCATAAACTCAATCAGTTGAGAAGGACTCATCTTAACTATTTGCTCCGATGTTTGGAATAGTTCTTGGTGTGCTGCTTGAAAATACTTAGACATACCAAAGAAAGACAGAGAGTTAGCCTTTGTTAAGTACTCTTGGTTGACGTCTAGTATATGAAAAAGATCTGATAAATAACCTAAATATTCATCGTGATATGTTCTTTTGCTTTTGTCAAACTTGCCTAGCTGTTTGTTTAATGCTTTGATTAAAACCTTTATTCTAGGGTCTTTTTCTGATAAAGCTTGAAGTTCAGTGTTTAGCCCAGTAGTTATTTCTTTTAGCTGATCAAAAGTTAGTTTGTTTGTAAAAGCGTGGAAGGTTTCGTGGTGAATAGCGTTGAAAGAGTTTTCAACACCTTCTTTTATTTTATTTTGTAAAGCTTGATTTATAAAAATGCCAGTTTCTTTTAAACCGTCTATATTAAAAAACCCAGCGTTTACCTGTCCGCCTAATATTTTATTTATAAGTCTAGTGTCTTCAGACTTCATAAATCTACCTTTGTACTTCCAAGTACCATTTGTGTTTTGACTAAATCCTAGTATCTCTAAGTTGTATCTAGCCTCTTCAGCACTTTCAAAAACAACCATATTAGTGTTGCCTAAAACATCACCGTCGTTATTATTAACTAGCTCTGCTAATCTTAAACCATTAGTTTTTAATGAGTTTGCAAAAAATATTTTATATATTTCTTGCTGCGCTTCTTGAACCTTACTTTTAGCATCATCAACAGCTACTTCTTCATTAGTTACAACATTTCCACCTGGAACTCCAGACAAGTCAAACTCGTCGATATTGTTTTTGCTATCTTCAAATTTTTTCTCAGCTTCAGTTAAGTTTTGTTTCTCTGTTCTTAGCGTTTGATATTGTTTTATTAGCTTGTCTTTTTCTTCTAAAGTTAGCTTGTCAGCAGCTTCTGTTGTAGCTAGCGTGTTTTCAATAGCCTCAAGCTCGGTAAACTGATCAAGCATTTTGTCTTCTGTAATAAAACCAGCCGCTTGTTGTTGTTTAAGCGCTTCTTTTCTAGCGTTTATAGCTACGCGCATTTTACCCTGAGGAAGACTTTTTATTTGAGCTATGCTTTCGTTAAAAGTTGTTGACACGTTTTGGCCGGCAACAGTAATAGTACCTGTGGTAAGAAATGCTTGGGCTCCAGCTTCAAACAATCTTTTTAAATATCTTTCTTTATTAGGTCTATAACCAGTAGAAAGCTTAACGCCTTCCATGCTGGTGACTTCTTGAAAAGATTCTGTGCCAATCTCG
>MDTC01202980.1_pt1 | contig 13967 bp, 9 predicted proteins | sample 811181 | NCBI WGS metagenome assembly MDTC01 (sample SAMN05326644, study PRJNA326480) | marine metagenome | isolation source: seawater | place: Pacific Ocean: North | collected 2011
AATTAATCAAATAAATTTATCGAATTAAATTTAGCTGACCAGATATAATCTCTGTTTTATTGTTCATATCATGAACAACTATATTGTAGATATAAATACCCTCATTTAAGTCTATTCCATCTAAATTCTTCCCATCCCATCCTTTATTTATTTTGTTTGACACATAAATTAACCCCCCATATCTATCATAAATTTCTAATTCATATGAATTGAAGTTGGTACCATAAGGTTTAAACTCATCATTAACCCCATCATTATTTGGGGAAAAACCATCGGGAACATAGAAAGTAAATTCCTTAATAATTTGGATGTTTCTACTAAAAGATGATGCGCATCCAAAGTCATTAGTTGAGATTAATGAAACTTGATAATTTCCAGCAATATTAAAATTGAACGAAGTATTGAAGTCAAATGAATAAATGCCATTGCCAAAGTTCCACTCATAACTTATAGCATCTCTAGATAGGTTTGTAAATAAAATATTGGAATTTAGTTCCGAAGTTAACACATCAGAACTTATAAATTCAGCTATTGGGGATGGATAAACATTTGTTTCTATAACTTCATTACTCTTACATCCATCAACTGAAGTAACATCAAGAGATATTTGATGAACTCCTGTATCATTAAAAATATACGATAAGTTTTTCTTGTCAGAATAATATCCGTCACTAAAATGATATAAAAACCCCCCTCCTTCATTATTTCCTAAATAATTAATATTTACTGTATCTCCTCTACATATTTTAGAAGGAATGTCAAAGTCACTTTGTGGCTTTTTATTAATTAATATTTTTTTATTTCTCTGAGCTTTACATCCTCTATCTGAAACAGCAAGTAAGTTTACATTGTATGTTCCGCTATTGCTAAACAAATATTCAAAATTATCCTCATAATATTTATCAGTTTCAAATGTCCATATATACTCAGAAATATTTCCCAGGTTTACAAATGAACTATTTCTAAAATATGAAGTATCTCCTAAGCAATGACCAATAAAAGTGAAATCAATGACAGGAGAAGGATAAATTTCAACTCTTTTAACAACTGAGTCAATACAGCCTTTTTCTGAAACAGAAACTAAAGTAATATCGTATTGCCCTGGATTATCAAAATAAAATTCTACAATAGAGTCATGAGCAATTTCAGAGTTTTCGAATAAAAATATACTTTGATATAACTCACTATCATGTATTGTTGTTAAGTCAGTAAAAACTGTATAGCTTTTTGCGCATGTATTTTCAGTATGAAAATCAACATTTGGTAAATGATTTACATTTATATAAATACTATCACTTGATGTACAATTATTATTTGATGTACTTTCAATCTTAACCGTATAAATACCTGCTGTGTCGAATGATAAAGATGTATCATTAATAAAATATATTTCTTGATCTTTAATGAATAAGCTATTACTATTAATATAATTTAGATTATCTCTAATTACAAGCTCCTCTCCTACACATAAATTATTACGATTAACCGAAATGTTAATTTCAGGATTATCAAAAACTTGAATAAACTGAGATAAAGAATCTTGACACATATTGTCAAGATTTACTGTTGTTAAAGTAACTTCATGAGAACCAGATGATAAATAAAGAGTATTATTAATGCCTTCAGTACCATTACTCCATAGATAAATTAAGTTTGAAAGAGTTGAATCTTGAACAGCTAATAGATTAACACTATCATTTTCACAATTATTTAACACATTAAAATTAGATTCTGGAATATCGGTAAATACATTTACATAAACTGAATCGAATAAAGAACAACTATTTTTACTTACTTCAACATAAAACATTTCACTACTTTGAGGAAATGCAATTGGATGTTGAATATTAAGAAATGTCAAGCTATTACTATTAATCCAATTATATTGACTTGCATTTGATACAAAATCTAATTGTATAGAATCTCCTTGACAAATACTTAAATTTGATTCTAAATTTATATAAACATCCTCAACTTCTATAGATGAAACAGAATTAACAACCATTTGGCAATCTGAAAAACTAGAGATTATTAATGTTGGATAGAAAACACCTGTATCACTAAAGGTATGCTCGCAAATGCTGTCGAAAGAATAATTTCCATCTCCAAAGTCCCAATAAAAACTTGATGAATTTACAGTATTTGCAGTAAACAAAATTGTATCAGAAGAACATATCACACTATCTGAAACAGAATAAAAACCTGACGGTATAATACCTAAGGTATTAACATAATCATTTTGTATCATTGTATCTTTACATCCATACTGATTTTCAACAATAAGAGAAACACTGTATAATCCAACGTCCGAATATAGATGGGATGGATTTTCTGTATTAGAAATAGAACTATCACCAAAATCCCAATAGTAATTAGTTATATCATTTGAGGATAAGTTGTTGAAACTAGCAATTAAAGGAGGACAAGAAGATGAATGAGTATCTTTATTAAAATTTGCGCTTGGAGACTCAACAGCTATTGACTCATTTAAATAAATGGAATCAGAACAATTTGAAGAATCAATAACTACCAATAATATGTTATATAAACCATTATTATTATATGAATAATTGGGACTTAATTGATTACTTTGGTTTCCATCTCCAAAATCCCAATAATAATGATTGATATTTCCAATTGAATTGTTAGATAATATAATTTCTTCCCCTAAACAATAGTTGTTTTTTTCGATTTCAAAGTTTGCTTTTGTTTTAACAAAATCTAAGATATTAGGTATTTCTAAAGTATCCATACATCCTTTATCAGACTTAACAAATAAAGTAGCGTTATAACTGCCTTCTTCATTATATACAATAGTTGGATTAATTAAATTTGAATATATTGAATCACCAAAAAACCAGGTACATTCATTAAGATAAGCAGTGTTATTTGTATATAAAACACTAACGGAATCACAATAATTATTAATAGATGTTGAAAAATCTGCCTTCACATCATACATATGAAACATTCCATCAAATTCTGAAGTATCTTTGCAACCATGAATATCTGTTACAATCATTTTAACGTCAAATAAACCAGTATCTTCAAAAACATGATCAGTTCTTCCATACTCAATAATTCCATCAGACCAATGAACTTCATAAAAATACCAATCAGTAGATTTATTATCTAAATATACTCGTTTAGGAACACATCCTATTGAATCCTTATATCCATTATTAATATTAATCAAATAATCAAAATCAGCTTCAGGCTTTGTTAATTTAAGTTGTTTAGTGTAATTATGTTCACAACCAGTTTGATAATTAACTGCCTTTAATGTCACATTATATTCTCCTAAGTATAAAAAATCATGCAAAGGATTAGGGGAACTTGAAAATGTACTATCACCAAAATCCCATAGAATTTCATCAGCACCAATTGATAAGTCTGAAAATTTTATTTGTGTTGGATTATCACAGTTATATAACTCAATAAAATTAGCAGATGGCTTAATTATTTCAATGTAGTCTTTTAAAAATAATGTGTCACGACAGATATTATTAGATACGATTAGTTTTACATCAAAATGACCAGTATCATTATATTGATATATAGGATTTTCTAAATAAGAAGTATTTCCGTCACCAAAATCCCAAAACCAATTCAATGCATTAATTTCATTTAAATGATCAAAACTAATATCGCTGCCTGCACATGACAAGAGAGGAGAAGCAACAAACTCTGCATTAGGCTTATAATTTACATTTACAAGATCTTTATATAAAATTGATGACGAACAACCATAAATATTTCCAACGATTAATGACACGTCATAACTACCTGTATCAACATAAATATTTGTTGGATTCTGAAGTGTTGACACATTTCCATCTCCAAATTCCCAAAACCAGCTATTAGCTTCACTTGTACTGTCATTAAAATCTAGATAATACGGAACATTACAAGCATAAACTGAATCAAATACTGAATTAATAGAAGGCTTAGGATTCACTGAAATCAAATCAAGTATTTGCATAGTATCTGCACACATACCATTATAACTAGATATTAATGTAACAGAAAACAAACCTGTATCTAAATAATAATGCTGAGGAAACATATATTGAGAATTAGAACTATCACCAAATTGCCATTTATATTCTAAACTCGTATCATTAGTTAAATTAATAAAATTTACTTGATTTCCAATACATATGTTAGTTTGACTTACACTAAAATCACTATTGATAGGATTATAAATGTTAATTAAATTATTTAAGATCAATGTATCAGAACAATAATTGTTTGAGGATATTAATGATACAGAATGATGACCGTAATTATATATATTGGACGGATTAATTATGTTTGATATTACTCCATTCCCCAAATCCCAACTAAATAAATCAGCATTTTGACTTAAGTTAATAAATGAAATATGTTGAGATGAATCACACTCTGAATATTCACCAACAGAAAAATTAGAAATTGGTTTTTTTACTGCGTTTATATCGTCTATTGATGTAGATAATGTCTGACAACCATTTATATCTGTAATTAACAAAGAAATATCATATTCTCCTGATTGATTATAAGTATGAATTGGAGAAATACTATTACTAAATCCTCCATCACCAAAATCCCACAAAAAAGAAGTAAAACTTGAATCATATAAGACTAAATTTTCAAAATTAACTGTAAGAGGAATACACCCAGATTCTGAAGAGTCTGATAAAATAACAATTTCAGGATTATCAAATACTTTTACAAGAGAAAAAATAGTTTTTGAATCTGTAGAACCTAAATCTGATACTGTTAATTTCACATCATAAATACCAGGATTATTATATATTGCAATAGGATTCTTTAATGTAGATGTATTTCCGTTTCCAAAGTCCCATAACCATGTAGTTGGACTACCAGTAGATAAATCCTGAAATTCAACTATTAATGATTCACATCCATTAGTTGAATTGACTGTCGTAAAATTAGCTGAAACTTGAGAAGTTGCATTAAATGAAAAACTCATAGATATGAGAACAAAGGAAACAAGAAACTTAAGAAATATTACATAAGGCAAAATTTTGTCACTATAAAAATTATTTATTCTTGTAAAGAATATCATCATTATTGTTAATTTTTTGTCTTTATATATTACGTTGTAAAATAAATTTAGTTTCAAAGTAGTGTTAAGCTAATCAAAAAGCTATTTTTGTAATATGATTAGAGAAAAAAGAGCTGCATTTTATACTCTTGGATGTAAATTAAATTTTTCAGAAACATCTACTATTTCAAGACAACTAAGTAAGAATGGATTTTCTGTCACTAACTTTAATAATAAAGCTGATGTCTATGTAATCAATACATGCTCTGTTACTGAAAATGCCAATAAAGAATGTAGAAGAGTGATTAGAAAAGCAAAAATTACAAATCCTCAAGCTGTAATCGCAGTTACTGGTTGCTATGCACAGCTTAAACCGAAAGAAATTTCTAATATTGAAGGAGTTGATCTTGTGTTAGGAGCTAATGAAAAATTTAATCTCCCGAATTTAATTAATAATATTAATAAGTCTTCATCTACAAAAATTCATGGTTGTGAGATTAATAATCTTGATTTTATTCATTCATATTCTATGCATGATAGAACTAGATCATTTTTAAAAATTCAGGACGGCTGCGATTATCCATGTACTTACTGTACAATTCCATTAGCAAGAGGAAGAAGTAGATCTGGAACTATAAAAAAAATTATTAAAAATGCAGAAGATATAGCAAATAAAGGTGTTAAAGAGATAGTTTTAACAGGTGTAAATATTGGAGATTTTAAGGATGGGGACTTTAGGTTTATCGATGTAATTAAAGAATTAGATCAATTGAAACAAATAGATAGATTTAGGATTTCTTCAATTGAACCAAATTTAATATCTTCAGAGATTATTGATTTCGTTTCTAGTTCAGACAAGTTTGTTCCACATTTTCATATTCCAATGCAATCTGGATCAAATAACATACTAAGAAATATGAAAAGACGTTATAGAGTTGAATTATATCAAGAAAAAATTAAAGAAATTACAAAAAAGATAAATGATGTGTGTATTGGTGCCGATGTAATTGTTGGATTTCCTGGAGAAACTAATGAGGAATTTCTTAAGACAATGAATACTATAAAAGAATTACCCCTATCCTATTTACATGTCTTTCCTTATTCTGAAAGGGAAAATACTAAAGCAATTAACTTGAAAAATAAAATTGATAATAGAATTAAGTCAGAAAGAGTAAAACAATTAATTATATTATCTGAAAAATTAAAAACAAAATTTTATAATAAATTTCAAAATTCTATTAAAGAAGTTTTATTTGAAAAAGTTAACAAAAATGGAATGATGTATGGATTTACAGACAATTACATAAAAACAAAAATCCCATTTAATGAAAAAGTTAAAGATATAACAAAAGTAAAATTAGGAATGATTGATAATGATGGAATTATGACTGCTAATCAAATTTAAATTTATGTACCCAACTATCTCACACTTTATATATGATATTACTGGTAATTATATTGGATTACCAATAATGACTTTTGGATTTTGGATTGCAATAGCTTTTTTAATTGGAGCATGGGTCATCACTCTAGAGTTTAAAAGAAAAGAAAAAGAAGGTAAACTAATGCCTTTTGACAAGCAGCATATTGAAGGAGATTCAATAAAAATGTTTGATTTAATAAATCCAATAATTTTTGGATTCTTTCTTGGTTTTAAAGGAATTGAAAGTTTATTATATTATGAAGATTTAGTTAACAATCCGCAATCTTTTATATTATCAGCTAGAGGGAATTTAATAGGAGGTGTACTTTTATCAATACTTTTTTCTTCCTACAGGATTCTTGAAATCAATAAAAATAAACTTTTAAAACCTAAGATTATTACAAAAAAAATTTTCCCTCATGAACTTGTTGGTAATATTATTATGGTTGCTGCAATTTCTGGAATTATAGGAGCTAAATTTTTTGATATTCTTCAAGCAGATAAAACAGATGATTCCATTAGCTTTCTTTCGCATTGTAAAAATCAATTGTTTACTTATAATCACATTACAGAGCAACATGAATTTATGCTTGGAGGTCTAACTTTTTATGGAGGATTAATATTTGGAACAATCGCTGTTCTATCGTATTCTTATAAATATAAAATCAATTTCCGACACTTAATTGACTCTTTTTCTCCAGCATTAATACTTGCCTATGGTATTGGAAGAATAGGATGTCAAATGTCAGGAGATGGTTGTTGGGGAACACAAAATAATTTAATCAAGCCTGATTTTCTTAGCTTTCTTCCTGATTGGATGTGGAGTTATAATTTCCCTCACAATGTAAACAAAGATGGAGTGGTAATTAATGAATGTAATGAGACGTTGTGGAATCCATACTGCTATGAACTTCCATATAATGTTTGGCCTACTGCCTTTTATGAAACAATTATGTCATTTATTATTTTCTTTGTTCTTTGGAAAATTCGTAAAAAAATTACTGTTTCAGGAGTATTATTCTTTATTTATCTTATATTAAATGGTATAGAAAGATTTTTAATTGAAAACTTAAGAGATCATGATGGATTAGATAAATACGATATTTTTGGAGGCATATATCAAGCACAAATTATTTCTTTTTCATTAATTATAGTCGGATTATCAGGCGTTTTATATTTTTATAAAGAAAAGATTATCAATAAATTTATAAAATGAAACATTATTTTCTTTTCTTATTAATCTTTTTTAATTCAACAGCTTTTGCTCAAAAAGGCAACTACAATCTAATCTCTGAATACGAAGATACTTTAGTAATTATAGCTGAGAGATTAATGTTTGATAGTACAGAAGAGATGAGACAACTAGCTAATGATGCTTTCATGATGTATTTAGATGAAGCTCTTATCTATGAGAAATCTTATTCCTATCCGTTTAATGAATTAAAAACTATATCTGTAATTGCCTCTCCAGATAAGAAATTTAGATTTTTTACTTGGTATCTTCAAAAAGATAACGGAACATTCGTATATTATGGAAGAATTCACAAGTATAATAAGAAGAAAAAAACATATGAAGTTATTAAATTAATTGATATGTCTAATGATATTAGGAATCCCGAAGAAAAATTACTTAATGAAAAAAACTGGTATGGGGGGATTGTTTATGAAATTATCAAAATGAAAAATGAGAATTACACTTTATTGCTTTGGGATGGAAATAATAATTATAGTAATAAGAAGATTATTGATATAATGTATTTTGGAGGAAAAGAAAAGGTAAGTTTTGGGAATAAGATTTTTGATAAAAATTACATTAAGAATTATAGAGTTATTTTAGAATATGCTTCTAATACATCAGTGAGTTTAAAATATGACCAAGAGCAAAACAAGATAATCTTCAATCATTTAGTTCCAAGAGATAAAAATTTAGAAGGTTTAAAAGAATTTTATATCCCAGATGGAACATTTGATGCATTTAATTTTAAAAACAACTTCTGGCTACTGGAAATGGATATTGACGCTAGAAATAAAGATAAGGAAATCAAAAATAAAAAAATTGATTCCGGTCTAATTCCAAAATAATGTTACTTAAATTTAAGTCGCTAAAAATTGTTGCTGGATGCGATGAAGCAGGAAGAGGATGCTTAGCAGGTCCTGTTTTTGCATCTGCCGTGATTTTACCAAATAATTTTAAATGTAAAAGATTAGACGATAGCAAAAGACTCTCACCTAAAATTAGATTAAAATTAAAAAAGCACATAATGAATGAATCATTAGCTTGGTCTATTGGAATTGTATCCGAGGAAGAAATTGATAAATTAAATATTTTAAATGCATCATTTTTAGCAATGCACCGTGCAATAGATAATCTAAAAATAGATCCTGAATTACTAATAATTGATGGCAATAGATTCAATAAATACAAAGATATAGAACACATATGTATTGTAAAAGGTGATCAAAAATTCATGAGTATTGCTGCTGCGTCAATCATTGCAAAAACTTATAGAGATGATTATATGAAAAAAATAGATCTTGAGCACCCAGAATATAATTGGAAATCTAACAAAGGATATCCTACACTAGAACACAGAAGTAGTTTAGTTAAATATGGATTAACTAAATACCATAGAAAGTCATTTCAATTAGTAAATAATCAATTAAATATAGATTTTTAGTATATTTTTGTGAATGACTATCAATAACTATGCTTAAAAAAGTTCTCAAAATAACTATACCTTCATTACTTTTTATTTTTATAATATACGTCTCTATTAATGAGTACATAAAAGCGTCCAAAACAACAACAACAACATTAATATCATTTATTCCTAATGATGCAAATTTTGTATTACAATTTAATAATGTAGAAAAATTAAGAAACTTTGATAAAGAAAATAATTTTTTATTTGATTTTTCTGAAAGTAATAGTGATACTAATCTTCATAAAACATTGACTATATTAAATGATAATTATCAAAAATTAAATACAAAATCTATACTAATTTCCTTTCACAGAAACAAATCAAAGTATTCAAACCTTGTTGTTACTAATTTCAAAAAAGAAATTAATTCAAAAAAAATATTAAAATTATTTTCAAGTGATTTTAAAAAAAATAAAATACTTGATCAAGAAGTTTTTTTCAGTAAGAAACTAAAACTTTACTTATTTTTTAAAAATGATATTTTATTATTATCACAATCAAAATACATTATAGAAAAATCAATTTCTAACAAAAATATGTTAGTTGAAAATGAGATTTTTATAAAATCTTATAGAACAATAGATACTAAAATTGATGTCAATCTTCTTTTTAATGCAAATGGTCTACTGAAAAGTATTACTAGTGATAGAATTAAAAATAAAAAATTTGCAAATTGGATTTGTTGTGACTTAATAATCTTAGACAACGGACTTAAATTAATTGGATCATCTGCTTTAGACTCAAATGCAAATAATTTTGTTAACAAATTTCAAAAAAACAGTTCAAGTAATTTAGGTATTTTGAATCTCATCACTGGCAAAACATCACTGTTGTTTGCTACATCTTTTGAAGATTCAAAAAAATTTAAAAAAAATAAAAAACCAATAAAAATCACTTCTACAAATAAAGATGTTATTTTATTTGATATTAATGAGTTTCTTATCGAAATAAAAAGTGAAGCAGGTGTATTTTCCTTAATATCAGATTCAACCTTTGAAGAATATAGCTATTTTAATGTTAAGGAAGTCATAAAACCTATGTCTTTAATTCAGCCATTAATTGATACTTCAATACATTATAATTCATTTAAAATACATTCAATTAGTAAAGTTGATTTAAGTAACATAATTCTTAGTGAGTTATACAATCTAAAATACAATCACTTTACGATTATTGATAATTTTTTTATTTATGGAAGAACGATTAAATCTTTAGAGTTTTTTATTGACAGTTACTTATCAAGAAATGACGACTATGAAAATAAGTTTCTTAAAAGTATCGATATTTCAAAAACTGGCAATATTAATTTGTTTTTAAATACACATACATTTAAATCTAATTATTCAAAAGAAATATCATTACTTGATAGAATAATATCTTCATTTAACTTTATTAGTTTATCACTATCTTCAGATATTAATAAAAATATGCATTTTGAATCTAGTCTTTCAATAAATGTTAACAATCAAGATGTTACGCAAGAAGTTTGGAATTATAAATTTAGTCTTAATCAAAATTTCATCCAATTTATTGAGAATTATTATACAAATTCGAAATTATTACTAACTCAAGACACAAATAATTATTTACATGCGGTTAATTTAAATGGTAAGAAAATTTGGTCCACAAAGATTAAAGATAGGATTATTGGAAAAATAAGTACAATCGATTACTACAAAAACAATAAAATTCAGTATTTATTTAACACTAAAAATCATCTATATATAATTGATAGATTAGGTAATGTTGTAAAAGGATTTCCAATTCAGCTTCCTATAGAAACTTATCTTGGACACTCAATTTTTGATTATGACAATGATAAGAAGTATCGTATAATGATTGTAGGAATAGATAATGATATTTACAATCTTGAAAAAGAAGGTGATATAGTTAAAGGGTGGAAATATGTTAAGTCACAATTTAAAATTAATCAAAATCCTGTGCACTTTGTTGTAAACAATAAAGATTATATTTTAAATTCAACTAAGGGTGAAGGTTTAAAGCTCCTTGCACGAAATGGATCAGATAGAGTAACTTATAAAAATGTTAGTAGATTAGAAAGTCCAATATATATTTCCAAGAAAGGCAAACTTTATGCAAAAACTTTTGATAATAAAATTTTTACAGCAGATGTGAATGGAAAAATATCTATTGAAAATATTGGGTTAAACAGTTCTTCAAAAATTACAAATTATAATGAAAAGTTTATTTACTCAATTTATGACTCTTTATCTTTTGGAGATCTTAGTGATTCAATAATTTCTCTTGATTCAGAAGTTGAGGAAATTAAAGTTATATCTGATTTTGTTTTAGTAAAAACAATCAACAGTTTATATGTTTATAAAAACTTTAAGTTACTAAAAGGATTTCCTATAAGATGTTATGATAATTATGATATTGATATTATAAATGGCAATGTAAGAGTTGTAATACTTAAAGAAAATAAACTAATCTATTACAGTTTAAGTGTTTAATCAATGAGATAAGTAATTCTAAGTATAGGAACTAAATTAAAATTAAAGTTATCTGTTGCAGGAACATCAACTCCAATTCTATATAATATATTTTTTTTCTTATAAATCATTTCACCTCCAAAATAAGGAGTAATCTTATTAAAACAATTTGGAGTATATATTATCCCAATTTTACAACCAGAATAAAAGTTACTAAAGAACTGATAATTAACAGATAAACTAGCTTCACTAAATGCAAATGAAGTATTTACTTCACTATAAATTAAATTATTTTTATCAAAATTATAAATACCGACACCAATTAAATATGGCAATCCATAAGAATTAGCAAAATATGTATTTTTAGCAAATAAATCTGATCCATTTTTATCAAAAGTTGTTAAGTTATATTTCTCGATAATATTAATTAATAAATCAGCATATTTTGGATTTGTAGCATATCCAGCTTTTTTTAAACCTTTAGCCCACCCCTTGTAATCACTAATTTCTAGCATAAATAAAGATGAATATCTTTTACTGTTTACTAAAAATAAAGAGTGATCTTCAAAGGACTGTTTTACAGATTTATATTTCCTAAAACACTCATTTTTTTCATCGTCATCATGATAAATCCTATTCCCCTCCCATGAACTATGACATTTAATACCAAAATGATTTTTTCCTTCAACAGCTAATTTACTTAAACCATTGCCACTTTCTAAAATTCCTTGAGCAAGAGTTATTGAAGCAGGAATATTATATTTATTCATTTCATTGACTGCAATTTTACTATACTTTTGAATATATTTTAATGTTTTTTCATTAGAGTAAACGTTCAGGGACATTATAAGATAAAATAATAAAAAAAATATCCTAATCATAATTTACTAATTTAATCATCTAGCAATTATTTAAAACATATATTTTATAAATATTTCAACAATTTATGATTATAACTTAAATTACTAATAAATAGGCAAATTAATTTTATACCTCATAGACATTCCTTTGTTACCTTGAATACCACCAGTGTGAATTGCAAGAATGCTTGATCCTTTTGCAAAATAATCTTTAGAAATAAGGTCAAATAATCCGAACATCATTTTTCCAGTATAAATCGCATCTAAAGGAATTCTATACTCTAAATAAAAATTATTAATAAAATCAACTAAAGATCTATTTATCTTAGCGTATCCACCTGTAACATAATCATTTATTAGAACGAAATTATTTTTATTTGTACAATTAGATATATTGTTAATAAGATCTCCATTTCCCTTTATTGAAGTAAAACCTATTACTCTTTGATTTTTTAAAGACTTATTAATAATTCCTAATATGGTCCCACCTGTTCCGACAGGTGTACATATAAAATCATGATTATCATTATGATTAATAATTTCTTCAGTACCCATTAAAGCTAAATTGTTAGTTCCTCCTTCAGGAATTAAATAAAAATTTCCATTTATTTCTTTTAACTTATCGATGAAAGAACTTTGATTAATATATTTATAATCACTTCTAGTTAAATAGTGCAATAACATGCCATTCTCAACAGCAAAATTTAATGTAGGATTTAATTTATTGTATTTTTCTCCTCTTATATAGCCAATACTTCTAAATCCATGTTTTCTAGCAGCATAAGCTGTTGCAGCAATATGATTAGAGTAAGCTCCTCCAAATGTTAATATTGTCCCATACTTCTTTTTTTTGGCTTCAATTAAATTATACTTTAATTTAAACCATTTATTTCCAGAAATAAAAGGATCTATCAAGTCAATTCTTTTAATATCCAAAGATACTTGCTTAGATTTTAATAATTTACTATTTATTTTCTGAGTTTGTATTTTCATTACTGCAAATATCATTAATTTTGCAACTAATGAAAGAGTTTTCAAAAATTGATCAGCTAAAAAAAGATGAATATTATTATTCAAAAGATGGTTATATAATTTTTACTGAAAAATATCACTTAAATAGAGGGTATTGTTGTAATAATAATTGTAAGCACTGCCCTTACAAAAAAAATATATCAAATGACAAAATTTAAGCAAGCAATTCTTAATGGTATTCCCAAGCAAATGCCTGAAAAAAATAATTTAGATTTAAATCTTAGTCACGCGCCAAAAAGAAAAGATATTCTAACAAAAGATGAAAAAAAACTGGCAATTAGAAATGCTCTTAGATACTTTCCTAAAAGTATGCATTCTACTTTGGCAGTAGAGTTTTTAGATGAACTAAAGAAATATGGGCGTATTTATATGTACAGATTCATGCCAAAATATAAAATTAAAGCTAGAAATATTGAAGAATATCCATATAAATCAAAGGAAGCT
>MDTC01001084.1_pt1 | contig 13965 bp, 9 predicted proteins | sample 811181 | NCBI WGS metagenome assembly MDTC01 (sample SAMN05326644, study PRJNA326480) | marine metagenome | isolation source: seawater | place: Pacific Ocean: North | collected 2011
CACCCGCTCCGATGCCAATGCTACTGGACTTGGACTCACGGTTTGCGAATCAATTGCTCGTGCACATAATGGCTTTCTCTTTGTAGAATCGGAATCTGGCAGCCACACAGCTTTCCGTTTCCTCCTGCCTGCCTTGCAACAAAGTTGGCAAATTGAAGATAGTGCACCAGTTGCACCGCATCTAGTAGAAACTGAAGGTCGACGTCTCAATGACCCGCCACGTATTTTGATTTTGGACGATGAGAAATCCATTCGCATCCTGTTAAATATCTCTTTGAAGAAGGTTGGCTACGAAGTTGTGGAAACTGCAGAAGGCAGCGAAACTGTCGAAGCCTACAAGCAATCGATCACTGAAGGAAAAACCTTCGATCTGGTGATTATGGACCTATCGATACCTGATGGCATGGGTGGTGCTGAGGCCATCCAACAAATCCATCACTCGGATCCCAACGTCATGGCCGTCGTTTCTAGTGGCTATTCCGATGACCCCGTCATGGCCAATTACGCCAGCTACGGCTTCTCCGCTGTCTTGCCTAAGCCATACACGCCCACAGAAATGTGTGAATTGGTCGCCAACTTATTCTCGGGCAAAGCACTTTCCTTTTGATTCATAAGTGACCTCAATCGATTCCTTTAGCCCATGCCAGACTCCCTCACTCTTGTCGTCCTTGCCGCTGGCATGGGCAGCCGCTATGGCGGTCTCAAACAACTCGATCCAGTTGGCCCGAGCGGGGAAGTCATCCTCGATTACTCGGTCTATGATGCTTTGCAAGCGGGTTTTGATAAAGTAGTATTCGTAATACGTCGTGATTTCGAAGAACAATTCCGCAGCGACATCGGCAAACGATTCGAAGGTAAGATCGTTGTCGATTACGCCTTCCAAGCCCTTGATGACTTGCCTAATGGGCACACGGTACCCAGGGAACGCGAGACGCCCTGGGGTACTGGACACGCGGTTCTTGCTGTGCGTGATGTGGTCGATGCGCCCTTTGTTGTCATCAATGCCGATGACTTCTATGGGCGCGACAGCTACGCTACCATCGCCGACTACCTCAAGAATAGCGATAATTCTGACAAAGAAGCTACTTGCATGGTTGGCTTTCCTTTACGCAACACGCTTTCTGACCATGGAACGGTTGCCCGCGGTTTATGTCAGTGCGACATCGACGGCTACCTAGTGTCAGTTGTCGAAACGACTAGCATTCGCAAAGTCCCCAAAGGCGCAGCCTACGAAGATGAGGCGGGCAACACCCAAACAATAGCGGGAACGGAATTGGCGTCGATGAATATGTGGGGGTTTCAGACTAGCTTTTTCCCGAAGTTGCAAAGGCTATTCTCTGAATTCCTTACGCAAGAGGTAACGTCGCCTAAGTCCGAGTTCTACATTCCCTTCGCCGTCGACCAACTCATCCAAGAAGGCCGCGCCACCACTCGCGTGCTCCGCACCGAAAGCCAATGGTTTGGCGTCACTTACAAAGAAGACAAAGCGTTTGTGGTGCAATCGCTCGCAGACCTCGTGGCACGAGGCGTCTACCCTAGCGTTCTCTGGGGTTAAGCGAAGCGGCTTAATGCATTCTTCCCCTAACGGGATTGGTTATTCTGCCTATGGCGCTTTGACGGGAACTCCGGAGGCATAAATCACCGCGCTCATCCGTACTCCGAGTGGTTATTGTTCTCATGAATTCCGTCGCTTTCCTTCTAGTGGTCCTCCTTTCCCTCGCGCTGGATAGCCACGCCGCCGAACCTCTGCCCATTCAACAAGGCGATCATATCGTGTTGGTTGGCAATGGCTTGGGCTCGCGCATGATGCAGTACGGCGCCTTCGAAACTGAGCTCCAGCAGCGTTATCCCAAGGCGCATTTGGTCATTCGCAACTTGTGCGATGAAGGCAACACCCCTGCCTTTCGGCCACACTCGGCGAGACCTTCACCGTGGGCTTTTCCTGGAGCGGAAAAATATCGTGAATTGTTCGATTCGAAAGACCGCTGGGGCTCGGGCCACGCCGGAGTTGGGCACTTTGATAGTCCTGACGAATGGCTCACCCGATTGAAGCCAGATCTGATGGTGGCATTCTTTGGCTTCAATGAATCCTTCGATGGTGCTAAAGGCCTGGAGGGGTTTCGTGCCGAATTGAATGATTATGTGGTGCACGTTTTAGCACAAGCGTATAATGGCATAGTCCCGCCAAAACTAGCCTTGGTATCCCCGATCGCATTTGAGGATCTTTCCGCCATACAGGGTACGCCGGATGGCAGCGTCACCAATGCCAACTTGGCGCTTTACACGGCTGCCATGGAACAGGTGGCGGCAGAACATGGTATCTTGTTCGTGAATCTGTTTACCGAGAGTCAAGCTTGGTATGACAAGTCCCCTGTGCCCCTGACCCGTGATGGCGCCTTGCTCAATGAAACGGGCTACGCCAAGCTCGCCCCAGCTTTGGCGACAGCCTTGTTTGGTAAGAAGACCCAGAGTGTTACAGATCGATCTGACGTCTTGGCTGCAGTGCAGGAGAAGAACTGGATGTGGGGTAATCACTTTAAGATCCCAAACGGCGTCCATGTGTTTGGTCGTCGCCATAGGCCCTTTGGACTACACAACTATCCCGCTGAGCTAATCAAACTTGAACAGATGACAGCCATCCGTGATCAAGCCATTTGGGCCACTCTAGCTGACAAATACTTTGACGTTGGCAGTGCCGACCTCGAAACACAAGCGCTATCGAACATTGAAACCAACTACAAACCGGGTCGCAAGAACGGCACTGTTGACTACCAATATGGGTCAGACGCTGTAGCTACCATGACAGTAGCCGATGGCTATCGAATCGAGTTGTTCGCTTCGGAGAAAGAATTCCCAAACATTGCCAATCCCGTGCAAATGGCCTTCGACAATCGCGGTCGATTGTGGGTGGCAACAATGCCAAGTTATCCACATTACCGACCGGGCGACGGGAAGCCGAATGACAAACTGCTGATCCTGGAAGACACCAATGCCGATGGCGTGGCGGACAGGGAAACAGTCTTTGCTGACGGTCTACATTTGCCGACTGGCTTCGAGTTTGCGCCTGAAGGCGTGTATGTAGCGCAAGGTACACACTTGATGTTATTGAAAGACACCAATGGCGATGATCACGTCGATGTTAGAGAAACAGTGCTGAGTGGTTTTGATGATCACGACACCCACCACGTCATCAGTGCTTTCTGTGCCGATCCTTCGGGAGCGCTCTTTATGGGGGAGGGCACATTCTTACACAGTAACATCGAAACTGCTTATGGCCCAGTTCGCAGCTCCAATGGTGGCTTCTTCCGCTATAGCCCTCAACGTGGCCACCTGGAGCGTACTACGCGTTTATCCATTCCAAATCCATGGGGCATAGCCTTTGATGAATGGGGGCAGAACTTCTTTCTTGATACTTCTGACCCTAGCTTACGCTGGATGCAACAAGGCAGTGTACAGGTAAGGTATGGGGAATTTGTGCCCAATCCACCGAATCTGATCGAGAAAGCACAGCGGGTGCGGCCGACTTCTGGCTTGGAATTTGTGTCGAGTCGCCACTTCCCTGATGACGTGCAGGGTGATGTTCTGTTGCACAACACCATTGGTTTCCTTGGCACTAAACAACACACCATGGAAGACGACGGAACTGGCTACAAGAGTCGGCATCGACAAGATTTATTGGTCTGTACGGACGGTAATTTCCGTCCGGTCGATCTTGAGTTCGCTCCCGACGGTTCACTGTATTTGTTAGACTGGCACAACGTCCTGGTGGGGCATATGCAGCACAGTGCGCGCGATCCCTTGCGTGATCATACACACGGGCGTGTTTACCGGATTACGTATCCAAATCGACCCTTGGTAAAGCCTGCCAAAATACATGGGGCGACCATTCGTGAATTGCTAGACCATTTGAAGCTACCTGAATATCGCACGCGTTACCGCGTACGGCGTGAACTGCGCGCGCGATCGACCGCCAAAGTGTATGCTGCCATGCGCACATGGCTAGAGGCACTGGACGCTAGTGACACGAAACACGAACACCACTTGGTAGAAGCCTTGTGGGTCGGCTGGGGCCTCAATCGAGTGGATGAGTCTTTGTTACGTCGTGTTCTGAAAGCCAACGATTTCCATGCCCGTTGTGCTGCGGTGCGTGTGCTGCGGTACTCCGGTCATCAGCTGCAGAATCAAGCTGATCTGTTACGAGAAGCGGCGCTTGATGATCACGGTCGGGTCCGCTTGGAAGCCATTGCTGCCGCATCTTGGCTACAGCCTCATCAAGGTCTTGCCATTCTCGAAGCAGCAAGTAGCAAGCCCATGGATGAATGGATCGAGCCAGTGTTCACCACTGCTAAAACCTTCCTTACTGGTCAAGCTGTCACTCAAGAAGTGCCAAAAGCGGTCACAACCAATCTGACTGGGGACGCCAAAACCTTGTTTTTGAATGGTGTAGAAGTGTATCGACGCGAGGGGCATTGTGTCACTTGCCATCAAGAGAACGGCCTCGGTTTGCCAGCGGCGCAGTTTCCTCCCTTGGCAAAGACCAAATGGGTGCAAGGCAGCCCAGAGCGCTTGATCAAACTAACACTCAACGGCCTGTTAGGGCCCATTGAGGTCAAGGGCGTGTCGTACACTGGTCAGGTGCCGATGACTCAGTTTCACGGCCTCAGCGATGGAGATTTGGCAGCCGTGTTGACGTACGTGCGCAACGCCTTCGGCAACCAAGCATCGATGATCACGCCAGCCCAAGTGAAAGTGGTGCGAGACGCCAGCAAGGGCTTTAAAGAATTCTACGCTCCAGAAGATCTGCTCAAGTCGCACCCGCATCAGGAATGATGGCAGTAGAAATCCAAGCTCGTGATGTTCTTGTGCTCTGATAACATCGCGGCATGATTGGTTGTTGTCTCCTCAGTTCATTGCTACTGCTATTGCCATTGCAGGCAAGCGATTTACCGTGGGCATGGCAACCGATCGAATATCCCGTGCCACCTGCGGGTGAATCAACCGGCAAGCATGGTCCCATCGATGCCTTCATCGTTGATGCGTTGGAAAAGGAAGGTTTGCGGCTTTCCCGTCAGGCAAACAAACTCACTTTGAAACGACGCTTGGCATTCAATTTGTTAGGATTTGATGAACAAGGTGATGCTTTCCTAACGGATTCCCATCCAGAGGCCTTCGCGCGCCAAGTGGATCGTTTGCTGGCAAGTCCACGCTATGGTGAACGCTGGGCAAGGCATTGGTTGGACGTTGCCCGCTTCGCAGAAACCCATGGCCATGACGAGGATGCCATTCGCGAGCACGCTTGGCCGTACCGTGATTATGTCATTCAGGCGCTCAATGGCGATCTACCGTATACCCAATTTGTGCAGGAACAGCTCGCTGGTGATGTGCTATCACCGCATAACCGTCAAGCGATTGCTGCCACAGGGTTCCTAGCCGCAGGGCCTTGGGATGAAAGTTCCCAGATGGGTATTCAAGATGGCACCATCGATAAGGAGATAGCACGTTATCTGGATCGCGACGACATGCTATCGACCGTCATGTTGAGTTTTGTCAGTGTAACGGCGCATTGTGCGCGCTGTCATGATCACAAGTTCGATCCCATTCCCATTGAAGACTACTACGCATTGCAAGCGGTGTTTGCCGGGGTGGACAAGACAGACCGTCCATTGCCCAACCCGGAGAAGATTCGTCTGCAACGAGCTCTCGATGCCTTGGGGGAGATGCCTTTGGCAGGAAGCTCGGATGATCCAGACTTTAAGCGTTGGTTAGAATGCAAACTTCAACAGACCACCCGCGCGGTGCTGGACACGAGCACGATCACCTCGTCTGCGAACACACAATTTGAGATCTTGGATGACGGCTCTGTACGTTGTGGGGGCGACACTCCTGACCGGGACACCTATACCGTTAACTCCAAAGCACCTATCAATCACATCACTGCCTTGGGCCTTGAATTACTTACCGACCCAATCTTGCCTCAAAAGGGCCCTGGGCGTGCTGAGAATGGCAATCTGCACCTGTCCGAAATCATCCTGAGAGTCGAAGGAGAGCCGGTGCAATGGGCACAGGCGCTGTCGGGCTTTGATCAATCGGGATGGACGGTTGCCATGGCCATCGACGGAAATCCAGACTCGGCTTGGGGGATTCATCCGCAACAGAGCAAAACCCATCGTGCTCTGTTCGTCTTGCAAGAGCCGTTGCTGGTGAATGTGGGTACACCGATTGAAGTCGAGCTTCAGCAAACTCACGGGCGAGGCCACGTCGTCGGACGATTTCGGCTTTGGGTCACCGGTGAACAGGCGCCATCTCTGGGCAAACCGCTATCAGACTCACTAAGAACGGCCTTGATGGCCAACCCTCGTTCTTCATCTCAGACAGCACAGTTGTGGCAGCAGTTTCACCGAGAACAACTCACTAAGCAGTTAGAAGCACTCGCAGAGACAGAATGGGTCTATGCGGTTGCCTCAGATTTTCCGGCCAAAGGCAATTTCAAACCCGCCATCGAACCGCGCACCGTGCACGTCCTCAAACGAGGTAACATTCATTCTCCACAAGAGAAAGCCAACGCCGGGGCGCTTTCAACCCTTTCGCAACTGCCAGGTCGGTTTGCATTACCGGACACTCAGGACGAAGGGGCGCGACGTGCTGCGCTTGCCCAGTGGATTACTGACCCTAACAACCCTCTCACTTGGCGTTCCATTGCCAATCGTGTATGGCATTATCACTTTGGGCAAGGCTTGGTCTCAACGCCCAATGACTTTGGCGCTATGGGACAGAAACCGAGCCATCCAGAATTGTTGGATTGGCTGGCGATCAACCTTCGCGACCACCAGGGTTCTCTCAAGTGGCTGCACCGCACCATTCTTGCCAGTGCTGTCTACCAGCAAAACTCAAGCCATGACGAAATTTCTGCTGACAAAGATGCCAACAATGCCTTGCGGTGGCGCATGACCCCACGACGCTTGGATGCCGAAAGTTATCGAGATGCGGTCTTGCATCATTCCGGTCGGCTTGATCTGACCATGGGTGGCCCTTCGGCGCGGCAATTCCTCACAAAGCCGGGTGTGCATGTGACACCCGTGGTAGATTACCTGAGCTTCGATCCTGATCACCCGGCCAACTTTCGCCGCAGTATTTACCGCTTCGGCTTTCGAACCGTGCCTGACCCCTTGATGCAAGCCCTCGATTGCCCGGACTCATCGCAATCGGCACCGAAACGTGATGAATCGGTCACGGCCTTGCAAGCCTTGGCCATGATGAACAATCGCTTTTTGGTGCGTCAGAGCGAACACTGGGCCAAGCGATTGGAGAGTGAATCGCCCACTTTATGGTCTCAGATCGATCGGCTCATTTCACAAGCATATGGGCGTCCTGCTGGAGCAAAGGAACAGGTAGCTGTGCTCGAGTATGCCAGGACACATGGTTTGGCGAATGCCTGCCGGATCATTCTCAACAGTAATGAATTTTTGTTTGTGAACTAGTTAGTCTTATGAAGACGAAAGCTTCCATGTCTCGTCGAACCTTCCTCAGCCAATCCGCTGGTGGCGGATTTGGTGCGCTTGCGCTTTCACATCTATTGCAATCTGAGTCTGCTGCAGCCTTGCGCCATCATGCGCCTAAGGCCAAGCGCGTCATTCAGCTGTTCATGAATGGTGGTGTCAGCCAGATGGACACCTTTGACCCCAAACCACGGCTAACCGAGTTGGCAGGGCAGACCTTTGACCCCGGTGATGGCCAGATTGTGGAATCGGTCACCAATTCCCCAGGATTCAACGTTTTGGCGAGCCCATTTGCGTTCAAACGTCATGGGCAATGTGGTCAATGGGTGAGTTCAGTCTTCCCACATATGGCTGGCATGGTCGATGAGTTGACCTTCCTCAACTCAATGACTTCTACTACCAATGTCCACGGGCTGGGCAGTTACATGCAGAATACTGGTTTTGCCTTGCCGGGCTTCCCCTGCCTGGGTGCCTGGATTGGCTATGCTCTTGGCAAGATCAATGACAATCTGCCAGAGTTTGTGGTCATGACAGACCCGAAAGGTCTGCCATACAACAACCTCGGCAACTTCAGTGCTGGCTTTTTGCCAGCGAGACACCAAGGCACTGTCATACAAGCCACATCGGAGCAACCGGTGCCGTATCTCTTTCCGCCAAGCGAAGCGACACACATCACACCTGATAGCGAGATGGCGGGTCTTTCACTGTTGCAACAACTGAATGCACATCATGCCAAGCGAATGCCAGGGGACTCACGTCTTGCAGCGCGTATGGAATCCTACGAGCTGGCGGCCCGCATGCAGCTCAGTGCGCCTGAAGTCTTCGAGCTCGGCAAGGAATCAGCGAATTTAAAACAACGTTATGGTCTCGATCAGCAACACACCGCCGACTTTGGCACCCGTTGTTTGATTGGTCGGCGGATGTTGGAGCGTGGCGTGCGCTTTGTACAAATCTGGAGTGGTGCCGGCGGCCCAACGCAGAACTGGGACAACCATGCCAACATACACACGGAATTGCCTTACATGGCGAAGCAAGTGGACCAACCCATTGCAGCCTTAATCGCGGATCTCAAAGCGCGTGGGATGCTGAATGACACGCTGGTGGTGTGGACCACCGAGTTTGGGCGCATGCCCTTCAGTCAGGGCCAAAGCGGCCGTGATCACAATGGCGGCACCTTCGTGACTTGGCTTGCTGGCGCAGGCCTACGCCCCGGCATGAGCCATGGGGAAAGCGATGAGTGGGGGTGGAAGGCGCGGAAACCGATTTGGTGCTACGACCTCCATGCAACTATTCTGTATTTGTTAGGAATAGATCACGAACAGCTTGTATACCGCCACAATGGTATCGATCGAAGACTAACAGACGTTCATGGTCATGTCATCAATGAGATTCTCGCCTAACAAATGGGATTGTTCCGCTATACTGGCCATTTTTCTGTAATTGTTATGAGCCGATGTGCTGCGATCCTCTGGATCATGTGCTTGCCTTGGAAGACCTCCTGAGAAGAACACGTCAAATCCACAATTGATGAATTTGAGGTCATGATACAGTCTTATCGCGTGCTGACTACCTTGGCTACCTTGGCTACCAAAGGCAAAGAAGACAAAGGCCGCAATACCTGGAGACCGAATATGAAGACAAGCCTGCCAAGGAGGTCGAATTGTCGAACCCTAACATCACCATGCAAGATGCTGCGGGCAACTATTTCATCGTTGACAAGCAATCGAATCGTATCCTCTAAGTCGATTTGGTAGTCATTCTTACCACGTTTGCAGGAACAGGTCTAGCAAGCTTCAATGGCCAAACAGGCAAATCAACCGAAATGGATTTGGACTATCCGAATGGGCCCTATGTCCTGCCCGATGGTCTGGTTTACATTTCGGATAACGTCAACTTTATTGTTAGGCATGCGGACCGGAAGGGCGAGCTCACCACGGTTTTTGAGGATCCCGTGGGCTTTCATCATGGTCGCGGCTTATGAGTGAGCCTTGATAAACAATTGATTTATTATGTAGGCAGGCACTGGTCTTACCAGTCGCCTGATGAAATGGACACCCTAAGGAAGTATTGTCGAAGTTGCCGATGGCTTCATCGATCTGGCCTACCTGATGGTGGATCCCACAGGCAATATCTTAGTGACTGGGCAAGGCGCGAATTTGGTGCATCGAATCGGTCCAGATGATAAGGAACAGATCGTCATTGCTGGCAATGCAGTGAAGACGAACCGATAGATGGCAAACTCGCCACCGAGATTGGTCTCTTTGAAGTACGTAGTATCGCCTTGCGCCCAGACGGAAGCTATTTCCTCTGCGGACTTAAAGGTGGCGATGTGGTATTCGTTGATACCGGGGGCATTGCGTATCGATTCATCCGTCGTAAAGGCGGTGGCAACGTGCATGCCGGTGTCGGCGAGGTCGCAACTACAAAAGGGGACAATAATAGTACACCGCATTCCGTGACTCTGGCGTCCAATGAAGATGCCATCATCACTTGTAATAACAATGTTGTTGTTAGTATGTTGAAAGCTTGCAACAACTGATCTTTGCTGATTGGCTTGAAATAAGTTTCCAGGCACTGGGAGTGCTTGCTAGTGTTGAGCGGTATTCTCTAATCACATTATTATGAGGCGTTCCATTATCATATTCCTGTTCGGCCTTGCCTGGTTCGGTTTGGCCGGTTTGCATGCCGGTCAATTCAAACGCGTCACCATTGATGGTGACTTTGATGATTGGTTAGGCGTGCCAGTGTCTGAAGTGGATGAAGTCGATGGCGAGGGCGTCTTTGATCTTAAGGATGTCGCGATCGCAAACGATGACGATTACCTCTATGTCCGGGTCCGATTGCATGCTCCTAGCAGTTATTCGGGATTCTATCATCAATTACTGGTTGATACGGACGCTGATGGCGGCACTGGCTATGGCTGGGGTGGTTTGGGTTCGGAACTGTTTGTGGAGAATGGTAGCAGTTATCAGCAGAAGAACGGTGGTTTCAATGAAGGTGGCGGGTCGGATCTGGGGTGGAAAGTATCGCCATCGGGCAGCTCGACCCAGTTTGAAATGCGGCTTTCACGAACGGCTCTCGATGCGGAAGGACTGGCGGTCTTCGAGGGTGATGATGTTGCGGTTTCTGTTCTGGCGCAAACCTTGGAGTGGCAACTCAGTGATTCGGTCGAAAATCAGCCTTACACCTTCGCAACTCAGCCAGCAGTTTTTCAAGGGTCAAAATCCCTTACCAATCTGCAAGATACGTTCTGGTTCTATCAAGAAGTGAGTGATCCAGAACCGGACTGGTTACTGCCGGATTATTTGGGCGACGATACCTGGCAAGGCGGTAAGGGCTTCTTCAGCTATGGATTTGATGCTGATGTTTATCCTTTGAATGATAGTGTGCGACTGGCGAGCGACCGCACAACCTATTACTTTCGTGTTCCCTTTCTATGGGAGAGTGCTGCTGAGGGGGTTGCCCTTTTGGCGGAGGCTCATTTGTCTGATGGTGCCGTATTTTACCTGAACGGAGACGAAGTGCGTCGGGTACGAATGCCCGCGGGTGAGATCGATGGCGGCACTCAGGCCTTAGCAAGCTCCGCAAGCCCTGGCGACGTAGAAACCTTTAGTCTGCCGACAACGGCGCTCATCAATGGCGAAAACCTGTTGATGGTGGAAGTGCACCAAGCGCCTGATTCGTTGGCATCCCTAGCCTTTGGATTGACTTTGATCGCAAGTGACGGCGTTCCGCCGCGTTTCGAACAGCTCGATCAACCAGCGGATCGTGATGTTGTCGAGGGGCAAAGCACCGTATTTGAGTTGGGCACCTTGGCAGGAACTGAGCCTTACACTTTTCAATGGTACAAGGATGCTGCACCTATCGAAGGTGCACTCGGGCGCCGTTTGGAGATCCCTGTGGTGCTGTTAGAACATGCAGGAACCTATTCCGTCGAAGTAAGCAATGCTTCAGGAAGCGTCCGTAGCCGTGAGGCCTTGCTCACTACCAGTGCGGATGCGGTCAGTTTTTTTAATGATACACAGCCAATGGATCAAACCATTGTGCAGGGAGAGCCCTTTGTGCTGAGTGTCGAGGTCGCTGGCTCTCCAATCCTTTCCTATCAATGGTATAAGGGTGACGTCTCTCTCGATCTTGCGACCAACGCATATTATGACATTGATGCAGCGTCTGCCGAAGATGCCGGCGAGTATCATGTGGTGGTGAGCAACCGAGTGAATAGCCTCTCGAGCCGCAAGGCTGCCATTGTCGTGTTAACTGATGATAATGCACCCAGCATCGATCATGTCCGTGCAGGTTCAGGATCGGTGGAGATCAGATTCTCGGAACAGCTCAGTGCTTCTTCAGCCTCTGACCCAATTCACTACAGCATTCCTGGCATTGTGGTTAATGATGCTGTGCTCATGGATGATCTACAGACGGTTACTTTAACGACCGATGCGTTAGCTTTTGGAGAGGACTATGCGCTCACGGTCGAGGGTGTCGAAGATTGCTTCGGCAACGCAGAGCGCGTTGTGAAATCCTTCCGAGCCACCATCCTAATTGATGGTGATTTTACCGATTGGTCAGGCATTGAGCCGATGCGCACAGATGACATTGAAAATGAAGGCTTGGAGTTCCATCAATTCTGGGTGGTCAATGATGCGGACTATCTTTATCTGCGTTTTAGTTTTCATGAAAGTGTCGGTCAGCTTCCAGTCGATCACTACTACCAGATCTTCATTGATGGTGATAACGATCCTGATACAGGTCTCTCCGTTGGCACGATTGGCTCTTCATTGATGATTGAGAATGGCAACGGCTGGTTGCAGACCGGTGGTAGCTTCAATGAAGGCAGGGTTGCAGACATCGATTTCCAACTAGCAGGGGCCATGAAAGAGTTCGAATGCCGCATCGCTCTTGCCAGTAGTAAGGACGGCTTGGCCTTATTCACAGCCGGTACCTTAGGCCTTACCCTGAACCTGGTTTCCACAGGTTGGGCGATTGTTGATTCTGGGCCGACCGAAGCCATTGTGCATACTTTGACCGACGTTCCGGCATTAACGGAGCCCGAAGTTCCGGGCGAAACTTCATTGCCCTTGGTGACCATCCAACAAATGGAGGGCAAGGTGGAGATTTCCTGGGAAGAAGGCATGCTAGAGTCGAGTGAGACCCTGCTGCCCAACAGTTGGGCACGGGTACCTGGGGTTAGTAGCCCGCTTGTGATCGAACCTGACAATGGAACGCGATTCTACCGCAGTAACCACTGAGTAGCGAAGAGTCCCTTGTCTGGCGAGAGATGGTCATCCTCGCTATCGCCATCACTGCGCTCGTAGCGACCGAAATCACCTTTGTAGAAGATGAACACACTGTCTTCCCCAAACCTTAGAGTGGCCTTTACCTGCATCGCTACCTGACCATTCTGACGCTTTTGTAGGGAAAAATGGACCCCGAGCCATACAGGACTGCGGTCGAGTTGCCCCCGTCCTACCTTGATTAGCTTCAAGAGCGCTTCGATAAGGAGCAGGCGGCTGGTGCGAAAATGATTGCTAGGGCCTCTTATGGTCATAAAGGATCAGATGGAGATTACCGTACTTACAAAGGCCCTGACCTAGCGATCATGCGTGGCCACATTTAACTACTGGCACCGCTGTTTGAGCGCTATGCAGATCGCATTGCCTTCTTTGAAGCGGGGTTCGTTGGACCCTGGGGCGAATGCGGCAGACAAGCGTCGCGAGTTGTTCCTGCACTTGATGGAACAGACACCCACTGATCGCGTGGCGCGCTACCCGCATTGAAGATATCGCTCTTCGAGTCGAACGCCCTGCTGAAAGGCAGTGATACATAGGCTCTGTGCATTGCAACACCCATAGGGCATCACAATGACTATTGTTTGTCGTCTGCCAATGATGTTGGCTCCTACAACCACCGTGGCCTCACGATGGACGAGGAAGTAGCCTACCTACAGTCGGACACCCTGCACACCTTGTTTGGAGGAGAGACTTGCGCCACCCATCACCGCGGTTTGCCAGCCAATGCCATTGCTGAAATGGAGAAGCAGCACGCGACCTACTTGAACACATCCTATCGTCCAGAAGTGTTGAAATGATGCGTGAGCTCGGTGTGCTGAGCACTATTGACAAGCGGTTAGGCGAGCGCTTTTTGCTACAAAAACTGGTGCTTCCAGATCATAGCGCTATCGGCGCTGATGTTTACATGGCCTTTGAGTTCAACAACTGCGGCTTTGCCTGACTTTACAACGCTCGTCCAGTATTCGTGGAGTTACGCGATCCAGAGGGCAACGAAGCCCTGCGCCATGGCCTGGAGAAGATTGATCCACGTCAGTGGCAAGTTGGCACTTGTACCAGTTTTGCGGCCAAGCTAATGTAGCCGCAGAGCTTGCCCGCTGGCGGCTACTCTTGGCACCTACACCTACCGGATGCCTCGCCGAGGAAGGTTTGCGGTACGTTTCGGCAACAAAGCTCTTTGA
>MDTC01176279.1_pt1 | contig 13965 bp, 8 predicted proteins | sample 811181 | NCBI WGS metagenome assembly MDTC01 (sample SAMN05326644, study PRJNA326480) | marine metagenome | isolation source: seawater | place: Pacific Ocean: North | collected 2011
CCTTTTAATTATGACGTTGATATCGTAAACTTCTTGAATCCTAGTTCTAATGTTATTCACATTTCTAAAGTATAGCTCAGTGGAGAAACTACCAATATCTAAATTTTTAATATATCCGACTTCAAAAGACTTTATGTACTCTGGTAGTAAATTTGGGTTACCCTGTCTAACCGTGAAAGGGTTTTCCCATGCTATGAAAGGTTCTAAATGCCAGCTTTTAGGTCTATTTATTCTTCTACTAGCACTAGCTCTTAGGTGATTTTTATTATCTATTTTAAAAGAAATATGAGCAGATGGAAACATGTCTAGTCTTTTAATTTCTGTGTTTAAACTATTATCTGTAAGTTTAATCCATCTGTCAGTATATTCTGAACGAATTCCAAATTGATACCCTATTTTACTAAAAAATTCTCCACTAAAAATACTGTAACCAGCATAAACATTTTGGAAATATTCAACATCTGTGGAAAATGAATCTAATCTTACATATTGAAAATCCGAAAACCTGAACTCAAAAGCATCTTGATCGTCTCTACTAAGGCTAAAATCAGCTCTAGTTCCAATGAGAAATTTAGAATTTTTTCCCATTGGACATTGGTAATCTAAACTAACTCTTGTTGAATTTGAAGGACCAAACTCTGTATTTCTGTAACCGCCTTGAAATTCATTATTTAAATTAAAAAACTCTGCTTGAACATCTTCATTACCATCATATAAATTGTGAGTAGAGGTAATCGAAAGATAATGGGAAATATTTTCATTAAATGTATGTTGGAAAGAAAAACTAGTAGAAAGTGCAAAAAAATCTCTAAGAGTTCTCTCCTTATTTTCGTACGACGTTAACAGAGAATCATTTGAATATTCATCGAAAAAGTAATTTGCAGCTGCATTCCACTGGCGATTTCTAATATTTATACCAAAGTTTAAAAAATTGCTTTTGTTAGGAGAATATTCTATGGCTGTATTAAGGCCATAGTTCTTGCCAAAATATCTGTGAAGTCCATTACTTTCAATTTTAAAAATGTCATCTTCTACTGTAGTTTTTCTTTTTTGTACTATATCTCTGAATCTATTTTTATCTACAAATTGACCACCAATATTAAATTTAATTTTCCCCTTATTAATACTTGTTAAAAAATCAGTTCCATAGTTCCAAAATTCTGAGCCATTTCCAGTGTTTGAACCGTTAAAATTTAAAAGTGTAGAAACACCTTCTAATTTATTTTTTTTAAGTATCACATTTATAACTCCTGAGATTCCTTCAGCATCATATTTTGCTGATGGATTAGTAATTAATTCTATACTTTTTATATTACCAGCTTGAATAAGTTGTAGAGCATCTGAAGGAGGCATGATAGTTGGTCTTCCGTCGATGAGTAATGTGAAACCTTGAGAACCCCTAAGGGCTACATTGCCTTCCATATCGATAGTTATTGATGGAATATTAGCTAGAAGTTCAATTGCAGTTTGTGATGAAACATTAATCATTTGTTCAACGTTGATAATTTTTTTATCAACTTCATAGGAAATAGGATTTGAATAAGCATTTATTGTAACATCTTTAAGTAACTCATTACCAGGCATTAGTAATATTTTACCTAAATTAATGGATTTATTTAAAATAAAATCTACTTTCTTGTAAATTTTATCGTAACCGATAAAGGAACATACAAATAAATACTGGTTTCCAAGTGGAACATCATATAATATAAATTTTCCGGATTTATTAGTAATTGTACCATCTACAAGTGTTGAATCTTTTATATTATGGATACTTACTGTTACGTAGGAAATAGGGTCTTTTGAAGATTTGTCTAACAGAGTTCCACTCAACTGTCCATTTTGTGCATTACAGTAAAATAAAGAAAGAAATGTTAGTATAGCTAGGGATAGTTGTTTCAATTACGTAAAGATGGTAATTTGATTAATTAACCGATTATCAGTATTTGTATATCTTTTTAAAATAGGAATTCTCTAAAGAAATTATTTCTAACATATACATGCCATCAGACTTATTTTGAAGATCTAGTTTTATATCCTTGACCCCTTTAACCCTTGAAAGATAAACAACTCTTCCTATCAAATCAAACACTCTAATGTCAAGCTTTTCTTTTATTATGTTTTTAAAGGTGATTAAAAATTCTCCGTTTGATGGGTTGGGAAATACCTTAAAGGAATCTAAATAATTTTCATCGACACCTACGTGTGAATCAAGATTAATTTCAAATACATCGCTTTCACAACCATTGTTATCAATTATTGTAACTTGATATGTTCCACTGATCAAATTAATTAAATCTTCACTGTAAGAACTAAAGTTCATTGGTCCTGTCCAACTAAAACTATATGGTGGCTGCCCCCCAAAAGTATTAATCTCGATTTCACCATCATTACCAAACGATTCTGGAAAAACATCGTAATTAATACTAATTTCCGATGGTTGGCCAACATTTGTAGAAACAACACCCTTACATCCGTTACTATCTTGCACAGAGATGGAATAAGTTCCTACATCTAATCCTGTTAGATTTCCATTCTCAACAAAACCACTTCCGAAATCATAAGTGTAAGGTCCAACTCCTCCTGTTCCCTCAATGAATATTTCACCGTCGCCAATACCATTATAGCAACTAATATCGGAAACTGATACTAAACCTGAAATAGCAGTAGGACCAATTAATTCGACATTTACGTACGAAATGCAAGAACTGTCAGCAACTTCGATTGTATATGTTCCTTGAGGCAAACTATCAAAATAACCACTATTTTGTATGCCTAGACCTATGTTATAAGTAAATACCCCTAAAGTATCAGAAACCGTAATTTCAATTGCTCCATTGTCATCACCAAAACAAATTTCCTCAAAAACAGCAGAGTTTATATCCCAAGAACAAGGTTGCAATACACAAAAATTATTTGTTTCCTGATCTCCATAATCAGCACTTTCTGCTATAACTTCTGCCACTATTTCACCAGAGTTTAAATTCGTTACTGTATAATCTCCATCAACATCACAAGAATTCCATTGAGATCCATACATACCGTCCCCGTATGTATCACTAATTATAAAATTGTAGCAATTTGAAGAAAGGCAAATGAGTTGTGAAATATATTCACCACCTACAATATCTTGATACGGCCCCCCACTTGCAAGAACATTAGAATTTTCATCTTCAATTAACCAAGTTATTTCAGAACCCCAACAGTCGGTATTTAATTCTACTAATATGTCTTGACCTCCTATAGTAGCAGAGTAATTTGAACTTAAGAAATCATTGTTGGTATTACTGTCATCATTACCATTTGGTGAAGATGTATAAACATTGAAAGTATGAAAACCAGAACTAGTAGTTATCTCAGGAAAAGTTATGGATACTGTTTCATTTGGTGAGAGATTTCCACTCCAATTATAAATTAATGAAGTGTCATCATCAATATTGTAATATATAACTACTGATGTCAAATTATTAGTACCATAATTTCTCAAGGTAATTTCAGCATCAAAACTTCCAACACAATAAGCGTCAACAGGAGAAGAAATTCCAGATATTCCAGCATCATCAGGTAAGGTTGGAGCATTAGGATCCCAACCGTCATTTATAGTAGCTTCCCCACAAGAACTTGGAGCTAAATAATTACTTAAGCCATTGTTCCAAGCTACGCCTATTCTTCCATAATAATCATATTCATTGTTGTCTACAGTGCCTGAGCAAGCTGCTAATCCCCCATACAATTGACCAATTATTCTATGATTTTGATCAAACAAAGGAGACCCTGAAGAACCTGGTTCTGTGACCCCCTCTTCCCATTCATCTATATACCAAACTCCAGCACCACCAACATTCGAATGGTAAGGTGGATCATCTTCCCTACATATTTTTTTTAAATCCCCTGATGGATGATGAATACCAGTTGCTTGAGTAACAGTTGTTAAATCTGTTGCATCCCAACCAGCAAAAAAACAATTCCAGTTTTGTGCCTCAGTTAGAGACAGATTATCTATTTCTAAAAGTGCGTAGTCTGCAGAAGTGCTGTTTAAAAGGGTTGTTGCACCATTAGCAGTTTGGTCATATGGGGGACCTGGATCGGTAGAGTTTGCAGTTGTTGCGCAAGATTCTGTTCCAGGTGGACTTTCCCAATTAAATCTAAATGCCCATGAGCCTGTACTTCCACCTAAACAATGGTTTGCAGTTAAAAAATATGGTGTTCCATCATCACACGTATTGTTAATAAGCGCTCCAGTACATACAGCATTACCACCAACAATAATTAATGCAACTGAACGAATTTCGTTTTCCCAGCCTTCACCGAGTGGGCAATTAACGTCAATATTACAATCTCCAGACGAATTTAATGTTCTTTCAAGTGTATCTTGAATTGGACCAATACTTCTGTAACCATGTATAATATTAGCAATTGTAAATGTCCCTCTAAATTCTACATTTTTTGGTTCTACATATTCAATTATTATTTTTTCTCCGTGAACTAGTTCTGATCCTAATTCACCATCATAACGATTATTTTTATGGGTATATGCTCCTACTCTGTTAGTTTTTTCAATATCATACAAATACAAAAATGCTCCTTTGGGAAGATTGAATTTTTCAAATAAGATATTTATCGTTAGGGCTTCTTCACAATGAATAGATATTTGCCAAACATTATCTCCATTTGGAAGAACTTTCCAAATTCCCGAATTAAATAGATTTAAATCAACATCGTATTTAACTCCAAATCTCCATGGACTATGCTTTAAACTATCGTTTTCAGCATCTTGATTTTCGACTAATCTTTTATCAAAAGATTCCATTTTTATAACAGGAATGTCATTGAAATTTAATTTTGATTTCCAACCAAAAGGCTGCCCCAAATTTATTGTTTGAGATAATATAATCTGGCTTATAAGCAATAATAATAATAGACTAAATATTTTATTTTCACTTTTTAGTTTGTATGGTTTTACAGTCAACAAATCACTAAATTTTGAAATAGGCAACTTAAGTTTTTTAATAAGATTTTTATTGGTGATGTTAATGTTATTTTAAATAATTTCAAAATGTACAAAATTTTTAATACTTAAAAACAACATGATTAAACTTTAAAAATTAAGAATTGAAACTGATTATTTACAAGGAATTTAAAAATTTGTGATTTAATTTTAATATACTACACATCAGGTAAAGCTTTGCAGGTCAACTAAATTTTTGTAAACACCATCTTTTTTCATTAAAGTATTGTGGGTTCCATTCTCTGTTATAACACCCTTTTGTAAAACAATTATTTCATCTGCATGTTGAATTGTAGAAAGACGATGAGCAATAACAATCGATGTTCTATTAACCATTAATTTGTTCAAAGCATCCTGAACTAATTTTTCAGATTCGGTATCAAGTGCTGAAGTAGCCTCATCAAGAATTAAAATTGGTGGATTTTTATAAACGGCTCTAGCAATACTAATTCTTTGACGCTGACCTCCAGATAGTTTATTACCACCATCGCCTATGTTGGTTTTGTATTTATCCTTTAGTTCTAGAATAAATTCATGTGCATTGGCAATTTTAGCTGCTTCAATCAATTTTTCATTATCATGCTTCTCACCAAATATTATATTATTTTCAATAGAATCATTAAATAAAACTGATTCTTGAGAAACCAAACCAATCATGGATCTTAATGATGATAATTTTAAATCTTTAATATTAACTCCATCAATTTCAATAGACCCGTGACTTAAATCATAAAATCTAGTAAATAAATTGGCAATTGTACTTTTACCAGATCCAGATTGACCAACTAAAGCTACAGTTTTACCTTTTGAAACTTTAAAAGAAATATTTTCAATTACATTATTAATCTTGTAAGCAAATGATATTTTAGTAAAAGTAATTTCTTTTTTAAAGTCAGCTTTTTCACTTTTACCGTCTAAAATAAAATCAGTTTTTTTTGCTTTAAATATAGTTTCTATTCTATCTAACGCTGAATTTCCTTTCTGAGAGTCGTAAATTGACTTAGATAGTGTCTTAAGTGGATTAATAAGTTGAGAAAACAAAATAATATAAGTAATAAAATAAGAAGCTTGCATTTTGTCTTCAAATACTAAACTTCCCCCATACCAAAGTACACTTATCACAGCTAAAACACCTAAAAACTCACTTGTTGGAGAAGCTAAATCAGCTTTTCTGTATGCTTTAACTTTGTTGGTTACAAATCTATTATTAATTGATTTAAACTTGTCTACAAAAAGCCTTTCGTTAGAGTAGGCTTTAATTAATTTAAAACCGTTAAGCGATTCCTCCAAATGTGCTAATAAATTACCAAAGTATTCTTGAGCTGATTTAGTATTTTTCTTTAAGCTTTTACTAATAAAACTTATTAATACTCCAGAAAGTGGCAGAAACAATATAATAAATAGAGAGAGTTCTAGACTCATGGCAAAAAGAGAAATCAAAAACAACAAAATATTGACTGGTTCTTTAAAAACTCCTTTTATCGCTGATTGTATAGACCACTCAATTTCTTGAACATCATTACTTATTTTGGATATCACCTCCCCTTTTCTTTCATCAGATAAATAGGAAACAGGAAGATATATTAAAGTTTGAAAAATTTTATTTCTTATATCACCTATACTACTATTTACTAGTAGTGAGACTAATACTGAAGACAAATAAATAAATAAGTTTTTCATTAATACTGATAGTCCTATTATAACACAAACAAACAAAAGGGCGTAAACCTTTCCCTCTAAAACTATTAACTGAGTAAGCTTGTAATTTATAAGATTGATAAAACTTTCTGTAGAAAAAGAAAGTAGCGGTTTTTGACTATCTGCTAAATCCAAATAATAACTTTCAGATTTATTGAAAATTACATCAAGCAAAGGAGCAAGAAGAATAAATGAAAATAATCCAAAGAAGGAACTCAAAAAATTAAAAAAAAGACTACCAAGAATATATTTCTTGTAGCCAAGGGTAATTCTAACTATACGAAATAAACTTTTCATTTGTTCTTATTGGATATTACAGCTCTTATTTTATGCTGATAAAAACGTTTCAACTTCCATGTAAATTGTCTAATGTAGCCATATTTCTTATCATCAATTATCGATTGTATTCTTCCATTGTGACTTCCTTGTTCAACGATTGGTGGATGACACCAATAGTTCTGCAGTCCAATTCCATCAATTAATTCATTGTGATACCAATCAATAATTTTATTACACTTATTTTTTATACGAAAATCAGTAATAGATTTAGCGAGGTTTTTGTTGAGGTAATATGCTCCAGCACACCTGCTTCTATCAGATTGATAAAGACATTGACCGCCAACTCGTTTAGAAGGATGAATAATTTGTAATGTACTATTTTCAAAATTTATCAATGCAGAATCTTGGTGTTTTTTAGGCAACGACTTTAATTCGTCAATAGTTTTATTAAATATTTTAACAAAGTCATCTGATAAAAAGACATCATCCTCAAAAATGAGTGCATCATCAACACCGTCTTTAAGCATTTTCTCGTAAATAGAAAGATGTTTATAGGTACATGACTGTTGAGCAGTAGGGTTTTGAGTGCCAATTTCGTCACCAGTAAAATAATCCTTGATTATTTCTTTGGTAAGTTCAGAAACATCTCCCTTAAGCATATATTCAAAATCTAGATTAAATCTACCTAACTCTTTATCCATATGATTTTCTCTAACTATATCAGTGCTTACATGTACTACGTAAATTTTATCTACATTTAATATATCACTCATTGTATTACAATGATACAAATTTAGAGAACAATCATATATATTTGGTCTTTATACATTTATATTAAAGCTTATGAAAATATTAGTTTTAGCTAAATATGATCAATACCACACCGTTCGACCTGAAGCTGAAATATTTGTTAGCTTGTCAAAATTAGGATATGACATCACTGTAATGACTAATATTAAGTACAAATACGCTCAAATTTTTAAAGATGCTGGAATTAAAATAATTGACTTTGAAGCAGAAAAAAAACTAGATAAAATTGAAATAAATTTCATAAAAAGAGAACTAATTGAAGGTAAATATGATGTCATGCACATGTTCAATAATATTTCTATGGTTAATGGTATTGCTGCTGCTAAAAACATAGACATCAAGTGTATTCTATATAGAGGTTACTCAGCAAATGTGAACTGGTTTGACCCAACCCTTTATATCAAATTATTACACCCTAGAGCAGATTTCATTATTTGTAATTCTGAAGGTGTTGCACATATAATGAGAACTAAAGGTAAAGTTAAAGCTCAAAAACTTGTAACTATCAACAAGGGGCATAAATTAGAATGGTATAATGATATTAAAGCTTACGATATTAGAAAGGAATTGAATTTACCCAAAGGAAGTCTATTGATTGTGTTAGTTGCCAATAATAGAAATATGAAAGGCACTAAATATCTTATGGAATGCACAAAATATCTAGACGTTAAAGATAATTTACATATTTTATTAATTGGCAAAGATTTAGATAATGAAAAAAATCTAAAAATTTTAAATAAAAATTCATTTAAAAAAAATGTCCATTTTCTAGGTTTTAGAAAAAATGTATTAAATATTGTAAAAAGCTGTGATATATTTTTACTCACCTCTATTAAAGGAGAATCAATAACTAAAAGTGTAATTGAAGCCATGTGTTTAGGAGTTGCACCTGTTATTAGCGATATCATAGGAAATAAAGAGTTAGTAGAGGATGGTGTTAGTGGACTTATAGTACCTTCAAAAGATAGTGAAAAGTTTGCTTTAGCAATTAAAGAATTATATAATAATAGAACTCTATTAAAAAAGATTAAAATGAATGCTCCGAGACATATTGAAAATAATTTGAGTCATCAAAATACAGTTAAAAAATACCAAGAATTTTATAAGACTTTAGGAATTTAATTTACATATAAATAATAATTTTAGTTTAAATTTTATTTTGAAAAAAGAGACAAGAAAAATGTATATCATTGGTGCTGGTGTAAGTGGATTAATCGCAGCATACAATTTGGAAAATAAAGGAGTCCGTCCAATTGTAATTGAGTCTACTGATCGTGTTGGAGGTAGATTAAAGACAGATTTTATCGACGGATTTCAACTAGATCACGGATTTCAAGTATTATTATCAAGTTACAGCGCAGCAAAAAAATATCTTGACTACAATGGTCTACAGCTTCAAAAATTAAAGTCAGGCGCTTGTATTTTTTCAAACGGAAAACGAATTTTTTTTGGCGATCTTTTAAAAGATCGTTCTATAATGTTTTCTACTATTTTTTCCAATATTGGTAGTTTATTAGATAAAATTAAAATAGCTAAACTTAATTTTATGTTACAAAACAAATCGGTTGAAGATATTTTTGAAGATGAAGAGATTTCCACTATAGATTATCTAAATAAAATAGGATTTTCAGAAAATATAATTAATCACTTTTTCTTTCCATTCTTTAACGGTATTTTTTTAGAAACTGAACTAAAAACATCAAGTAGAATGTTTGAATTTGTATTCAAAATGTTTGGTGATGGACACGCAGTTCTACCAAAATCTGGTATTGAAGAAATCCCAAAGCAATTAAAATCTAAACTAAAAAATACTGAGTTTATTTTTAACACTAAAGTATTATCTGTTCAAAAAAAGGAAATTTATTTATCAAATGGTAAAAAATTAAAATCCGATTTTACAATAATTGCGACCGAACCAAATCACCTAATATCTAATTTAAAAAACCAGCATCTCGATTGGAAGTCCTGCCAAACCTTATATTTCTCAACTCCAAATAGGATTTATAAAAAACCATATATTGGTTTAATCGCTGATAAAGAATCTTTAATCAATAATATTTTTTACCCTACAAGTATAAACTCAGAAAATAGAAAAGATAAAGAACTTATTTCTGTAACTGTTATAAAAAAACATAATCTCTCAGAAAATGAATTAGTGTCGAAAATTAATAAGGAACTAAAAGTTATTTGTAATATCGATAAAGCTAAGTTTTTGAAAATTTATAATATTCCAAAAGCATTACCAAAACTAGAAAATTTACAAAATGACATTTCCCCAACAGAAACAAAGCTTAAAGATGGCATATATCTGTCCGGCGATGTTTTACTAAACAGTTCTTTAAATGCTGCTATTATTGCAGGAGAAAGAGCTGCTCAGGGAGTGTTAGAAGAAATGGGTAAAACAAAAGTACTTGCATAAAATAATTATTAATGAAAAAATTAATTTTAATAACAGTTATTGTATCTACGACGCTACAATCCTGTGATGATTCTTCCAAAAAGAAAGAAGATACAATCCAACAAAACCATAATGAAATAAATGAAAATAGGCTTTCACCAAAGCAAATGCTTGACCAAGCCTACCTGCTTTTTAAAAAAGGAGATGATAAAGCATCAATAGAGCTTGCGAACCAAGTATTAAATATAGGTAGAGAAGCAAATAACGATACATTAATTGGAAAAGCTTTAACATCCCTATGTAGAAATGCTCAGAGAAGCATGGATACTTTAAAACTTAAAGAACTTAGCAAACAATTAAGTAATCTAGCTTCATACAGCGGAGATAAACAGTGGTTAATGTACAGAGCACACATGAATGCAGAAATGTGGCGTTTGGTCGGGAGTATGGATAAAGCAGAGCAATTTTATAAAGAAAGCTTAGCGATAAGCTTTGAGTTAGGAAAAATGGGCATGTATACCATAGATCATTTTAATATGTCATTTGTATGTATTTCTAAGAAAGATTTTAAAAAGGCAAAAGAATTAATTAAAAAGTATTATGCCTTAAGAGAAACAAATGGCTATCCACCTAACGATGCATACGGACTAATTGCTTTAGCATATTTTTTAGAACAGCAAGATAATTTACAAGGAGCTCATGAGGTGGCGACGGTAACTCGTAGACTGTTTAAAGATCAAAATATATTCCCAGAACCGCCAGATGAAAAACCCTTATTAAAGGTCGAAAAAAGAGTAAAAGAAAAATTAGATACAATTTCTTACAATGAAATAATTAATAGTTCCGATTCTTTAACAGTAAACTATTTAATTCATAAATATTTGTGATTGATATTTAACATACATGAGGCACTTCATAAATATAATTTTGGTTTTGTTGATATTCATCGAATTCAATGCAAACGAAATACATAATATTGAAATTCATGAAAACTCAATTGAGATAAAAAAAAGTAGTTTTGAAAAAAAAAGAGAACTCTATATTTGTTCTAATGAAAAAAATTCAAATGATACACTTACCTACATTTTTCTTGGACATATTTATAAGTGGGGGTCCGGCGGAAATAAAGTTGATCCAAGAGTAGAGAGCATCAATTTTACAAATTTTGATGGAATATGGCTAGGTGGTGATGTTTGTTCTGAGTCTAGTCTAAAATATGAAACATTAAAATATATTGATGATTTATTTGATCTTGGGAACAAAAATACCCATTGGACACTAGGTAATCACGATGTTAGAAATGGAAATATAGACTGGATTACTGAACTTACGCAAAGACCAACATACTACGCAAGTTATAACAATGGTATTAACATTGTAGTTTTAAATGGCAATATTTCTCCGCTTGACTGTGAAAATATTGATAAACAGTATCAAATGATAAAAAATGTTTGCGATACTGTAAAAAGTAAACATCTTATTTTTTTAGTGCATCACGGAATCTACAAAAATATTCCTGGTATTATTGATCCCTCTGAATATGGACATTCATGTTTAAATAACTGGGTTGGTAACTGTAATGCTGATCCTTCTGACTACTTACATACAATTTATCCATTAATGACTGAGGTTGAAAAAAGAGGTATTGAGGTAAAACATATAATGGGAGATGTAGGAACACAATCCAAATCCTATTATGAAACATCTGATGAAGGAATAGAATATTTTGGTTCTGGAATTAATAATAGCTATAATACTCATTATAATATCCCAATAGATGAATTAGACTTATTGTTAGTATTTAGGTATATAAAGTTTACCGATGAACTTTTTTGGGAATTTAAGGAGCTAAATGAATTTTAATTAACAACAATTTTTCCCAAATATATATTTTCAGAAATTTTTATTTCATAAGTATAAATACCACTTTTTAACTTTTTTGAAATATAAATTGGCGAGTAATTATTATTGCCTTGTTTTTGAAACACAATTTTCCCATAAATATCAAATAATTTAATATTAAAGTTTTCAAACATTTGATCTTCAACAAAATGTACGTAAAAAAAATCTGTTACAGGATTTGGATAGAAAAATGGTTGTGGTAATGTCGAAGGTAATATTTTGATAAGAGTGTCTTTTATTTCACCATCTGAAGACATTTTATGGAAAAGAATATTACTATTTCCATTATACGTACTGAACGTTGTTCCTAACAATGCAATTTCATTATTTGCTAAGAATTTAATATCATTCCCATAATCAGAATTATCTCCACCTAAAAAGTTAGACCAAATTTCATTTCCATTATTGTCTGTTTTTACTATATATAAATCTGGGTTTTCATTTATCGAAAAAGAATTTGAATATCCAACTATTAATATTTCGCCCAGTGAATTGATTGCAATAGCATTTCCATAGTCATAACTTGACCCTCCATAATTTCGATGCCAAATTAAGTTACCTAAACTATCTATTTTGTCCAATGTTATATCAAAATTACCATTTGTATTATTTAGACTTGAACCAACTATTAAATAACTGTTATTATCAAAATTTATTAATTTCTTTCCAAAAGAATGTTTATCTCCACCGTAAGAATTTCTCCATAATTCGTTTCCTACTCTATCTGTTTTAATTAGCATAGGTTTTGAAACTTCATCACCCAAATAATCAGATGAATTTGTAATTTTACCTTCAAATGAACTGCTATTGGCTAATAACATAATAGTACCATCATTAAGCTCAATTACATCCATGGCAATATCTTTATTTGGTGTATCATAGAATTTTTCCCATTCTAAAACTCCAAATTCATTAAGTTTTATCATAGAACAAGCGCCAAAAACTCCCTCAGATCTATCATAGCCAACAGCTATAAAACCATTATCCTTAGTTTGAATTATTCCAAACCCAACATTATCGCTAGACCCTGAAAAATAGGAGGTCCACAAATTATTTAATAAACTATCATATTTTGAAATTACTAAGCCAGTTCTTGAACCTGGTGCGTCCCATGAATAACCTAAAAGAGCAAATCCACTTTCCTTAGTTGATACAATATCAGCTACAATATCGTGGTGTTGGCTTCCCCATTCTACTGCATTAATGTATTCAAAATTTTCATTTACTCTGATTATCCAAATATCTTCGCTTCCATGACCAAAACTTCTTGTGTTAGCAGCAATATAAAAGTGTCTATTAGCTTGACATAAAGCAATTCCCCTATCATTTTTAATGCCCCCGAAATATTGTGCGTAAATATTATTAATATTTGCAATAAGAAATATTAAGCAAAAAAAGATGTTTTTCATACAATACATAAAATTAATTCAAAATTTATAAAGAACATTTTTACAAATTTGTTATTTGTTAACTAAAAAGAGTCCTGAAACTTAAAAAAGTCTGAAATTATAAATGATTAAATTATATTTATTAAAACATTTTAAATCTAATAGAAGTCAATAAAGTTATCTTAAATATTTTATTCTATATGACAGTTCTTGTAACATGTTATGGATGCGCATGCAATAATAATAAAGCCAATAGATCTCCTTTAAGGCTTGTTATTAGTGAAGCTGATTTTGAAAAAGTAAAACAAAAAAGAATTGAAGCATTAAATAAAAAATTACTTATCAAAAGTAAAGATGATTATGTTTCAGGTAGCTTACAAGTTAATGGAGAAATTATAAAGGTTAAAACCCGTTTAAAAGGTGATCACCCAGATCATTTCGAAGGAAATAGATGGTCATTTAGGATTGTTGGAGAGAATGAA
>MDTC01101466.1_pt1 | contig 13964 bp, 11 predicted proteins | sample 811181 | NCBI WGS metagenome assembly MDTC01 (sample SAMN05326644, study PRJNA326480) | marine metagenome | isolation source: seawater | place: Pacific Ocean: North | collected 2011
CCAAAAACATCAGTGATTTCCATTTTTGTTTTTTTGAAATATTTTTTAAAATCTTCTAAATCTAAACTATTAACTGTTTCTTTATAAAAGTATTTTTTTGATTTATCTTCTATTGAAATATTTTTTTCAACTATATTGTTTTTTATTTTTCTAGTTATATTAAATAATATTTCTTCTTTTGTAGTGGATTCTTTTTTAACTAAATTTTTTTTAACATCACTTATATTAAAAAAATCTATTACTCCAACACCGTTTTTATTTAAGTTTTTTTCAATAGCTAATAAAATTTGTAAATCTTTCTCTCTGTTATAATATCCGAAACTTGTGAAAAGATTAAAAACTGCATCGAACTTATGTCTTAAAGGAACTGAAATATCATGGATTAAAAACTTTAGATTATTATTTTCATAACTTTTGGCATAATTAATACTATTTTCTGATAAATCAATTCCAGTAACATTGTAACCTAGTTTCTCAATCTCTATAGCATGTCTACCTTTTCCACATGCAGCATCTAGAATTTTTGCATTTTTTTTTAAATTAAGCTTTTCAGTAAGTTTTGAAATAAATTTTTTAGCCTCTTTATTGTCTCTGTCTTTATATAGGATGTGGTAATATTTTGAATTAAACCAAGTATTATATTCTTTACTTGAATGTATTTTATTTTTCATAAACTTCAAAAATAGAGTATTTTTAAAAATTATTATGAGTAAAAATTTAGATTTTAAAATGGTTGCTAAAACATTCTTTGGACTTGAAGATGTTCTGGCTAAAGAACTATTAATATTAGGAGCAAGAAATATAAAAACTGGAGTTAGGAATGTAAGTTTTTATGGTGATAAAGGTTTTTTATATAAATCCAATTTAGCTTTAAGGACAGCAATTAGAATTCTAAAACCTATCGCTGTTTTTGATATAAAAAATGATAAAGAGCTTTATAGTTCAGTTTTTAATTTTAATTGGGAGGATTATTTATCACTTAATAATACTTTTTCAATTGATTCAATAATAAATTCAGAGTATTTTAATCATTCTCTTTATGTTTCACAAAAAACAAAAGATGCTATTGTAGATAGATTTCGAAAAACTCATAAATCAAGACCTAATGTTGATTCTGTTAATCCAGATATTAAGATTAATATTCATATTAGAAAAAGTAAATGTACTATTTCTTTAGATTCCTCTGGTAAGCCATTAAATCAAAGAGGATATAGGTATCAAACTAATATTGCACCAATTAATGAAGTTTTAGCGGCTGGAATAGTAATGCTAAGTGATTGGGATAAAAATTCTGATTTTTTTGATCCAATGTGTGGAAGTGGTACCATATTAATTGAAGCAGCAATGATAGCTAAAAATTTTCCTGTAAATTTTAATAGATCTAATTTTTCATTCCAAAAATGGAATGATTTTGATCAAACCTTGTTTGATAAAATAAAAGAGTCTGTTTTAAATAAAACTATTGCATTTAATCATGAAATTTATGGATATGACAAATCACCATCCGCAATATTGAAATCTAATCAAAATATTAAAAACGCAGGCCTTGAAGACTCAATTAAAGTTTTTAAACAAAATTTTTTTCATACAAAAAAAAATAAAGATGAACACTTGCATATGGTTTTCAACCCTCCCTATGGTGAGAGATTGTCAATTGACTTAGATATATTTTATAAAAAAATAGGAGACAACTTAAAGACTAATTATACTAACACGTGTGCATGGCTAATCACATCTAGTTTAGAATCACTAAAAAAAGTTGGTTTGAGCTCATCAAAAAAAATTAAATTGTTTAATGGTAAATTAGAAAGTCGTTTAGTCAAGTATGAAATATATAGTGGCTCTAAAAAGAAAAAAAACAATTAGTTTTTATTTTTTTTAAATAGAGGAATTTGGTATTGAATATTATAAGAAATTCCAACTCCAACGTTGTTGTTTTCAAGAACTTTATTAAATCCAGGAATGTAAAGATTAGTAAAGTTATTCGGTTGATCTTGATTTAAAATTCTTTTAACTCTTAAATTTATTCCCATGTAAAAATTTTTAACTACCTGAGCATTAAAACCTACAATAAATTCAAACCAACTAGCAGATAAGTTATCAAACTCTATTGAGCTTTCAATAAAATTATCGTTCCAGTATTGATCGATATTATAAGTATAAAAAGAGTTAATTTGATGATCAAATTTCGAGGTAGCTAACCTCATACCAACATAAATTTCATTTTCTAAGTTTCCAAAATTTTTAAAAACGTTATAATTTATTCCACCTTTTATAAAAGATCCATTTGTTTGGAAATTTAAAACTTCGTTTTCAATAAATTTTTCTTCACTTCCTATTTCAAAAGCAATATAAATCTTATCAAAAATTCTGTAATCTCCAATTAACACCAAGCCTTTATAATCGGGTTCAGTTAACATTCTAATTTGTTTACTTAAGTCAACCCCAACTTTCAATCCATATGTTGATTTAAATAAACTGTCTTTAGTTCTTTCTTGTGAAAATGAACTTAAACAATAAATTATAGTTAAAAAATTAATGAAATATTTTAACATGAATGTTTTCTTCATTTATTATAAAATTGTTGACTATTTCTGTTTCTAGAATCCAATTGCTTGAATCATTTTCTGTAATTAAATCCTCTATTTGATAGTTTGTTTTGTATCCACATGCTCTACTAATATATTCCCAATTATAATTGTAGTTTATGTATAATTTATCTTCATTCCCTGAGTTTGAAGTGCTTTCATTAAAATCTTTTGTAAAACTATAAACAGTTAAGTTTGTTGAGTTTTTCAGAGGGATACCAATTGAGTCTATTGTTTTATAAATATAAATTTCTTCATTGTTTTCACCTTGAATTTTTAAATTTGTTACTTCTTTCAAATCACCGGAAAGTTTATCATAAAAACCTATTACTAACTTTGGAGTATCTTCAGTTGTATCAAGACATATATCGTCTGGTTCACAAGAAACAACAAAAAGTAATAAAAATAATGTAGATATATTTTTTAAAAATAATTTCATTTTGATTCCAAAAGTACAATATTTTCGACATGATCTGTGTGAGGAAACATATCAACTGGTTGAACTTTAGTTATTACATATTTTTCTTTTAACAATTCAAGATCTCGACATTGTGTAGATGGGTTACAACTTACATAAACTATTTTTGGAGTGTTTAACTTTAAAATTTCTCTAATTACATCTTTATGCATGCCATCTCTTGGTGGATCAGTGATAATTAAGTCACATATTCCGTGTTTAGAAACGAAATTTGAAGAAAAAATGTTTTTCATATCTCCAGTTTCAAAAAAAACATTATTAATGTTGTTGTCTATAGCACTTTTTTTAGCTGATATTACTGCTTCATCAACAGATTCAATTCCTATAACTTTTTTAGAACTTTTTGCTATAAATTGAGTTATTGTACCAAGGCCAGAATATAGGTCATAAACAATTTCATTTCCACTTAAATCTGAAAAATCTAAAATTGTTTGATATAGTTTGATTGTTTGATCAATATTTGTTTGAAAAAATGATTTTGGGTAAATTTTAAAAACTAAATCATTGATTTTTTCCTCAATATAACTCTTGCCATCATAAAGCACAATTTCTCTATCATATATTGAATCGTTGTCCTTATCATTTATTACGTACAGTAATGAGCTTATTTCTTTAAATGAATTTTTTAAATAATTCATAACTAATTTAATCTCATCTTTATTGTTTTCAAAAAACTGAATTAAAACCATAAATTGATTTTGACTACTGCTACGAATCATTAACGATCTTAATAAGCCATTTTTTGTTCTGTTATTATAAAAAGATATGTCATTTTTTTTAGCAAAGTCTTTTATTCCATTTCTTATTTTATTTGAGGGTTCTTCCTGGAGATGACATTTTTTTATGTCAATTATTTTGTCCCACATTCCTGACTTATGAAATCCAATGCCTCGTCTATCAATTATTTTATTTTTATTATCAATTTCTCTACTGGTTAACCATTTGTTTTGAGTAAATGAAAACTCTAATTTATTTCTATATTCAAATTTCTTTTTACATTTTATGATTGGATCAATTATTACATTTTCAAACAAATTATTTAGTGAATGTTTAATCTTATCCTCTTTTAACTTGGTTTGGTAGTCGTATGAAATATTTTGTAATTTACAACCACCGCACAAACCAAAATGTTCGCAAAGTGGTTCAACTCTATGCTTTGAATAAGAGTGGTATTTAATAATATTTCCTAAATAATAATTTTTCTTTTTTCTATAGGTCTTAATATCAACTACATCACCTGGAACACCATTTTTAACCATTAAAACAATTCCATCATCTGATTTAGCAATACTTTGACCTTTTGAACCTATATCATATATTTTAACTGATTCAAATACTATATTCTTTGGCATTTGGCAAATATATCTGAAAAATTATTTAATTATTGATTATATTTAAATAAACACTAATATTTTAATTATGAATAAATTTTCGAGTATTATCCTTTCTTTAATTTTTGTATTGTCGTTTAATTCAATTTATTCTCAGAAAGGAAAAAAAAATAAAAAATCTACAACTAATCAATCTTCTTTATATTCTGGTTTAAAATTTAGAAGTATTGGACCAGCATTTATGTCAGGAAGAATTGCTGATATTGCTATAAATCCAAATAATGAAAACGAATGGTATGTAGCTGTAGGATCTGGTGGGGTATGGAAAACTTCAAATTCTGGAACAACATGGACTCCCTTAACTGATAATCAGCCATTTTACTCAACAGGAAGCATAACAATTGACCCTAATAACTCAAATACTATTTGGCTTGGGACTGGAGAAAATGTAGGAGGAAGGCATGTTGGAATTGGAAAGGGTGTTTATGTTTCTTTTGATGGAGGAAAAACCTGGAAAAATAAAGGCCTAAAAAAGTCAGAACATATATCTAAAATTATTGTTAGCAAAAAAGATTCAAATACAGTGTTTGTTGCTTCTCAGGGACCGTTATGGTCCTCTGGAGGCGAAAGAGGTCTTTACAAATCATTTGATGGTGGTGACAATTGGAAGCTAGTTTTGTCAGTTGATAAGTGGACAGGTGTTACAGATGTTGTAGTTGACCCAAGAGATGAGAATGTAATGTATGCTGCAACTTGGCAAAGACATAGAAATGTAGCTGCTTATGTTGGTGGTGGACCAGGAACTAAAATTTTTAAAAGTAATGATGGTGGAAACACGTGGAGACAACTCAAAGCTGGATTACCAAATGGAAGCATGGGTAAAATCGGATTAGCAATATCCGAAATTGATCCAGATGTTTTATACGCCGCAATTGAGCTTGACCGAAGAAAGGGAGCTGTGTACAGATCTTCAAATGCTGGAGAAAGTTGGTCTAAAATGTCAAATACTGTTTCTGGTGGTACAGGGCCGCATTACTATCAAGAATTAGTTGCCTCACCTCATCATTTTGATAGGATATATTTAATGGATGTAAGAATTCAGGTTTCACACGATGGAGGTAAAACCTTCAAAAGACTTAATGAAAGAAACAAACATTCAGATAATCACTCATTAACCTTTAGGAAAAGTGACCCTAATTATTTACTAGTTGGTTCAGATGGAGGTATCTACGAATCTTTTGACGATTCAAAATCATGGAAATATGTCAATAACCTTCCACTTACTCAGTTTTATAAATTAGCTGTTGATGATGCTTATCCTTTTTATAATGTTTATGGTGGAACTCAAGATAATAATTCCCAAGGAGGCCCTAGTAGAACTTTTAAATCAAACGGAATATCAAATAGTGATTGGTTCGTATTACTTGGTGGAGATGGTCACCAACCTGCAACTGAACCAGGAAATCCTGATATAGTTTACGCACAATCCCAGCAAGGTAACATTCATAGAATTGATAGAACTACTGGCGAAGCTGTATTTATAAAACCTTATTCTAATTTGGGTGAAGACTATGAGAGATTTAATTGGGATTCACCAATTTTAGTCAGTAATCATGATCCAAAAAGAATATATTTTGGTTCACAAAGAGTATGGAGATCAGATGATAGGGGAGATAGTTGGTCGTCAATTTCAGGAGATTTAACTTTAAATCAAGAAAGACTGACACTTCCTATTATGGGTAGACAACAGAGTTGGGATGCATCTTGGGATGTATATGCAATGTCTACATATAATACTATAACATCACTTAGTGAATCACTAGTAAATGAAAATATTTTATATGCTGGTACTGACGATGGGTTAATTCATGCAACTAAAGATGGTGGTAAAAATTGGTCAAGTATAAGGGCAGAAGATTTACCCAATTTACCTAAAACATCATTTGTAAATGATATTAAAGCTGATCTTCACAATGAAAATATTGTTTATGTTGCATTAGATAATCACAAGTTTGGTGATTACAAACCTTATTTATTTAAAAGTAATGACGGAGGAAAGTCTTGGAAATCTATAACTAACGGTTTACCTGACGACACTTTGGTTTGGAGAATAGTTCAAGATCACGTTGATCCTAATTTATTATTTTTAGCTACAGAATATGGCTTGTATTTTTCAAATAATCAAGGATCCGATTGGATTAAGTTTTCAAATGGTTTACCAACTATTTCAATAAGAGATTTAGCAATCCAAAAAAGAGAAAATGATTTAGTTTTAGCTACTTTTGGTAGAGGCTTTTATGTATTAGATGACTATTCCCCTTTAAGAAAGTTAAATAATCAGACAAAAAATGACTTTATCTTATTTGATATAAAGGAAGCTCTTCAATACAATCAAATACGAACTGGAACTGATAGTCAAGGATCTTCATACTTTACAAGCAAGAACCCACCATATGGGGCTATATTTTCGTATTATTTACCAAAGTCATACACTAGTATTAAATCTGAAAGAATAAAGAAAGAGAGAGTTTTAAATAAGGAAAATAAAGATGTTCCTTTTCCTGGATGGGAAAATTTAGATAAAGAAAATGAAGAATTAAAATCAAAGATAATACTCGAAATAAGAGATTCTAATGGAAGTTTAGTCGACAGAATTAATGGTTCATCAAGAAAGGGAATTAACAGAATATCTTGGAGCTTATCAAAACCAATTGTTACAGGTTTAAGTTCCAGTTCGAGATCTGGAAGAGGCGGTTATTATTATGATCCTTCATTACCAGTTAAAGAAGGTCAATACACTGTATCATTGTTTGAAGTAAATAATGGTTCTTTTAATAAACTTACAGAATCCAAAACATTTAATATCAAGAAAATAAGAAAGAATGTTTTGACTAACCCAGTAGAATCTCAGATTGATGATTTTATTGAAAAATTAGTAAGTATTGAAACTGAATCTAGGTTAGTTTTAGATGAGTTTTCTAAATCTAAAAAACTTTTTGCCAATTTTGATCGTGCTACTAGATACATTGAAAATATTGATAGTAAACTAATCAAGGAAATAAGTAATTTATATGATGAGATGAATTCTATTGATGTTCTTATTGGTGGTAACAAATCTAAAAAGGAAATTGGTGAAAAAGATAACCCTTCATTTTCTGATAGACTGATGTTCGCAAAAAGAGGATTTTATGGTAATTCTTACGGACCAACAAAGCATCAGTTAGAAAGTTTTGAAATTGGTGTAAAACAATGGAATCAAATGAAGCCCAAAATTGAAAATTTCTCAAAGTCAGTCAATGCAATTAAGGCTCGTTTGGAGTCATTGGGTTCTCCATATATAATTGACTAGAATATTTCTCAATTAATAAACTTACAACCAAACTGTAGGACTTTATCCCTTCAGTTTGGTTGTTTATTTTTAAGAAAGAATCATATGATTTTTTAAAATAAATTTCAAAAGGGTTGTTATATTTTCTTAATTGTTCATTTGCTTTATTGAAATTTATAATTACTCCCTTATTAATTTTTTTCACTAGATCAGAATGAATTTTTTTATCATGTATAAAAACATCATTCATTAAGTATCTCAGTCCAGAACTAAGACCACTGTACTGAATAATCTTATTTTTGGAATTAATTGTAGATACAATTCCGATAAAATTCGCCTCATATTCACTGCTATAACCTAATTGATGAGCAATTTCATGGCAAATTGTAGTTGGTTGATTTAGTTTAGGTGTGTTAATATTTATTTGGGCTTCAAGAGTAAATGGATTTATATAACCCCCAAAACCCATGTATGATAAAGGTGTACTGAAAAGGGAATTTTTAACTCTAGGTATATGATTTAAATTATAGAATTCAGAATTTACGATCGATTTTACTGATTCTTTATATAAATTAAAATTATAATTTTTGAAATCTACCGGAACTGAATCATTAAGGGTGATTTTATTGTGTAGATTGTTGATGTTTTTAATAAATAAGTTAGTAGTAGATAATAATTGATCAATATTTTTTGTTTTCAAAAGAGAATTTTCTGAAAAACCAACTCTATAATAGTTTAAACCCCAGTTTACATTGAATATGATATATAAAGAAAATAGAAAAGTCAAAACTTTAGAAATTTTTTCCCTTCTAGTTGGTGTATTTTTAAAATACAAATAGAAAATGAATGGAAGAGATAAATAAAATAAGTCCCCAATTGAGAAATTTATTCTGTTAAAAATAAAAAAGATTAACTGAGAAAAATGTTTGTAAAAAAATAAAGAATAATATTCTTCAACAATATTGGGACTATTTTTTAAAGAATAGATTAAAATAAGTGAAGCTAAAAATAAAAAGTATCTCTTTTTTAAAAATAACACTAGCTATTTAATTTCTACTATTTCTACCTCGAATATTAAATTAGTCTTTGGAGGAACCATTCTTCCTCTTCCAGTTTCTCCATATGCTAAGTGGTAAGGAATGAATATTGTTGCTTTATCTCCAAGTTCTAAGAGTTTTAATCCTTCTTTTAACCCTGGGATTATAGGATCTTCGGGACCTATTTTTGCTTCTAAAGGTCTATATCCATTAGTTACTTTTTTATTAACATTTACAGCATCATACAATTCAGCAATCTTTAGCAGGTTAGTGTCTAGTAAATTACCATTTTCAAAAAAAACAGAATATTGTGTCATGACTGTTTGACTACTTTTTGGACTAATGCTACTATTACTTTTTTCTGTAATTGTGTATTGCAGGCCGGTATCAGTTATTGATGAATTTTTTCTTTGAATATCGTGATTGTTTTTTCTATCGATACTAATTTGTTCTAGTTTATTTAATCGTTCTTGTTCAGCAATTCTATCTTCTTCAAAATGATTTGCAAAAATCTTTGGAGCATTAAAAGATCTAGCTTCTCTTCCCTTTCTTATTATCACAACCTTTTTTATTGTATCGTTTTGACGTATAGAGTTTAATACGTCATTGCCCTTTATTAATTTTCCAAAAACTGAATGTTTGTCGTCAAGCCATGGAGTTCGAGTATGTGTTATAAAAAACTGGCTTCCGTTTGTTTTTGGACCTGAATTTGCCATAGACAAAACACCTTCTGAATCATGACGAAGATTTTCGCTGAACTCATCTTTAAAACTATATCCTGGACCACCACTTCCTGTTCCTAATGGATCTCCACCTTGAATCATAAAATCACTTATCACCCTATGAAATATTAGTCCGTCATAGAATTTTTTATTTAAAAACTCAGGACTAACGTTCTTGTTTTTTCCTTCACTCAGTGAAACAAAATTTGCAACAGTTACTGGTGTTTCCTTAAAAGTCAAATTTAGGAGCATGTCTCCTTTATTAGTTTTAATTTCAGCATATAAACCATTATTCAAATCAGGGTGGGAACTTGTACAGGAACTTATAATTGATAAACTAATTATTAGTGTATAAAATGTTTTTTTCATTATGTTAATTTGTTTTTATAGTTAAATATATTTTTTAAAAAATGATCTATAGCTTTTTTAGAACTACCCTCATATTTTCCTCCAGCTGCATTGATATGCCCACCTCCACTAAAATAATCATTAGCGAATTCATTACATTTAAAATTTCCAATTGATCTAAATGAAATTTTGACATTATTATCCTCATTCAAATCTTCAATAAAAATAGCACAGAAAACTACGTCTTTAAGGGAAAGTCCATAATTAACTATTCCTTCAGAATCACCTTTTTTATAGTTTGAATTTTCTAAATCTTCTTTGGTTAGAAACATGTAGGCAGTGTTAAGCTCTTTAATATGAATCAGATTATTTAAAGCTATTCCCAAAATCTTTAACCTACTTGAGGAAGAATCATTATAAACTTTATTATATATAAAATTATGGTCAATATTTTGGTCTAGTAATCTTGAAATAATTTGGTGTGTTCTTGAAGTTACCGAATTGTATTGAAAAGATCCTGTATCAGTCATAATTCCAAGGTATAAACAGGTTGAAATATCCTTATTAATTAACATTTCAAAATCAAGTGAAAGTAAAATTTCATATAACAGCTCACAAGTTGAGCCCACATTTGGAAAAGAAAAATTTAATGTGGCATAATTAGTTGGGTTTTGATGATGGTCTATCATTACAATTTTTGAGTTTGTTTTTTCTAATTCATTTCCAAGATCACCAATTCTTTTCAAATCATTAAAGTCAAGTGTAAATATTAAATCTGACTGATTTAATATTTCTATGCAATTTTCAGGTTTTTCATCAAAGTAAATAATTTCATTATATGAAGGGGTCCAACTGTAAAAATTTGGGGCCATGTTTGGACTAATGACTGTTGATTTTTTATTTAATTGTTTTAGTATTCCGTGCAATGCAAGTGAACTTCCGATTGCATCTCCGTCAGGATTGAAATGAGGTATAATAACAATGTTTTTACAATCGTCAATTATATCTTTTAAACTATGAATATTATTGAATTTCATTTTTTCAAATATAAGGATTACGATTAGATGAATTGATTAAAATTTGGACTCAATTTTGTACATTTGATTTAAATCATAAATATTGTGAAAGTAAATCTATTCAAGCTTACTAAAAATAAAAAGTTTAATTACAATCCAAGATATTTGAAAGATAAGTCTGATAATAATATTTTTCAGTTTGATTCAGTCTATGAAAAACAAAAAAGAGCAAGAAGTTCTTATGATGTTTCTTCAAAATGGAGCGAAGAAAGACTAATGTATAGAAACAGAGCTAATAGTACTTTTTCAAAAACACTGATTTTTATTTTACTTGTCTTAGTATTTTTGTTTTTGTACGTTATTGATTTTGATCTTTCAATTTTTGTTTAATTTTTGATATGAGTATTATAAAATTGCTCCCTGAAAATGTGGCAAACCAGATTGCTGCTGGTGAGGTGGTACATAGGCCATCATCTGTCGTTAAAGAGCTTTTAGAGAATTCAATAGATAGCGGAGCTAATTTAATAACCCTTATCATAAAAGACGCTGGAAAGACTTTAATACAAGTTTCTGATAATGGATCTGGAATGTCAAAAGAAGATTTAAAAATTTGTTGCCTAAGACATTCTACATCAAAAATTAAAAGATCAGAGGATTTGTACAGTTTAAAAACAATGGGTTTTAGAGGGGAAGCTTTATCAAGTATAAGTTCAGTTGCTCAAGTTTCTATTGTTTCAAGGAGTAATGATAAAAATTCGTTAGGTTATGAACTAAAAATTGATGGAGGATCTGAAAAATCTTTTAATGAAATTGTTTGTAATAAAGGAACCTCTATATCTGTTAAAAATTTATTTTTCAACGTTCCTGCAAGAAGAAATTTTTTAAAATCAGATAACGTAGAGCTCAGGCATGTTATTGATGAGTTTCACAGAGTTTCAATAATCAATCATAATGTTAGTTTTGTTTTTATTAATAATGGAAATGAGATTTTCAATCTAAATAAATCTATTTTTAAGGAAAGGATAGTTAGAGTTTTTGGAAGTGCTACTAATCAGAAATTAATACCAATTAAGGAAAATACAGAAATTGCTCAAATAAAAGGGTTTGTATTCAAACCTGAATATTCAAGAAAGACAAAATCTTCTCAGTTTTTTTTCATAAATGGAAGATTTATAAAAAGCAACCGTCTACATCATGCTGTTAAAACTGCTTATAAAGGTTTAATTCAAGATGATTATCATCCTTCATATTTTTTAAAGATTGATGTTCCTCCAGAGTGTATAGATGTTAATATTCATCCTAACAAAACTGAAATAAAGTTTGATGATGATCAGTCTTTATATGCAATTCTAATATCTTCCATTAAACATAGTTTGGGTCAATTTAATATAGCCCCAACAATAGATTTTGAAAGTAATGTTAATTTAAATACTCCTTATGAGTATAAGGATTCTATTCCAAAACTTCCAAAAGTAGATGTGGATAGAAGCTTCAATCCTTTTAAGGATTTAAACAAAACAGTAAACGTTAAGTCTAGTGATTTTTCAATTGACAACTTGGATAATTCAACTAGCAATTTAATTGAAGTTTCTGATGATTTAAGCTTATCTTCACTCAATATATTACCAGTCTTTCAACTTAATTCAAAGTATATTGTTACGAAAAATGCCTCTGGAATTATTGTAATTAACCAAAAAAGGGCTCATCAACGTATTTTGTATGAAGGTTTTTTAAAAGATTTATCCAATAAAACAAATCCCAGTCAGACACTATTATTTCCAATTAAACTTGAGTTTGATAATGAAGAAATTAGACAATTAAAGACAATTGAGAGTTCCTTAACACATCTTGGGTTTAAATTTTCTTTGTTTAATTCTGAATATATTGAAGTTTCTGGTATAAATCCCTATTTAAATCAAGGTCACGTTAAAAATTTATTTCTAGATTTTTTAGCTTATTCGGAAAAAGATAATTTGAGTCATACATTAAATGATTTGATAGCAAAGCTACTTTCAAAGTATTCTTCCGTTAGTAGTAATGAAAAAATAAACAATAAAGTTTTGGAATCATTAGTAAATGATTTATTTGCGTGTAAGGACTCAAATGTTTGTCCATTCGGTAAATTGATTTTTAAAGTAATTTCTAACGAACAGGTAAAAAGTTTTTTTTCATGAGATCGATTCCTGAAACAATAAAGCAATTAATAATTATAAATGTAATATTTTATATAGGTTCCCAGTTTTTAGGAGACTTGAGTTATGATATGTTAGCATTGCATTATTATGAAAATGAAAAATTTTTATTTACACAATTTCTTACCCATATGTTTATGCACGGAAGTCCAACGCATATTTTGTTTAACATGTTTGGATTGTGGATGTTTGGATCTCCTCTTGAGCAAATGTGGGGTAGAAATAAATTCTTGTTTTTTTATATTTCCTGTGGTTTAGGTGCTGCTTTTATTCAAACTGGATTTTATTATTTTCAAGTACAAAATCTGTATGAAATAATAGAGCTAAATAACTTATCTTCAAGTTCTCCCGACATTATTCTTGAATATATGAGTCAAAGTGATTACATGGCTGCCATTAGCGGATTTAATAGTGTGATGGTTGGAGCCTCTGGAGCAATATATGGAGTTTTAGTTGCTTTTGCATTTTCTTTTCCTAACTCAAAGCTTATGCTATTGTTTTTTCCTTTTCCAATCAAAGCAAAGTTTTTTGTTCCTCTTTTGATAATGATTGATTTATTTTTTGGAATATCATCTTTTTCAGTTGGTCCAATAGCTCATTTTGCTCATATTGGAGGGGCTTTAATTGGTTTAATTATGCTTTTATATTGGAAAAAAAATCAGTTTAATGATAGAAGATGGGATTAGTTAATAGAACAGGTTATAAATTTAATAATTTAAATTCCCTCAATAAGATCATTGTGATAATGATCTTGTGTTTTATTGCTCCGTTTTTAATAAACACTCTATATTTTTTATTTCAAATAAAAGAATTTTCAATTATTGGTTTTTTTGATATTTCCCAAGATTTGTCCACGTTGATATACAAGCCGTGGTCAATAATTACTTATGCTTTTTTCCATGCAGACTTGTGGCATTTACTTGG
>MDTC01054730.1_pt1 | contig 13961 bp, 12 predicted proteins | sample 811181 | NCBI WGS metagenome assembly MDTC01 (sample SAMN05326644, study PRJNA326480) | marine metagenome | isolation source: seawater | place: Pacific Ocean: North | collected 2011
ATGGGCATGCACAAATCCGAGGAAAGCCTACGCGTGGCGATGAAGGAAAATGCTTCCATCTACCAAGAGGACGACTACGAGACGCGTTACGCCGGATTTAACCCTGATAATCCGGACACGTACATCGCGTTGGCCCTGAAGCAGTCGGTCTACCTCAACCAAAGCCTTGAACTCGGAAGCCTGATTCAAAACCAATTCGCCGACCGCGTCGGACGCAAGGACCGTGGAGTAAAGCAGGCAGGCTACTACGTCATTAGTTTTACGAATATGCCCTCCGTTTTAGTGGAGCTGGGCTTCCTAACCAATCCCGAGGAAGAAGATTTCCTCAACTCTCAAAACGGTAAAGAACTGATGGCTAGTGGGATTATGCGGGCATTCCGCACATACAAAGAAAAACACCATCCAGGTCCATCGACTCCAAAATCAACACCTGAGCAGCAACCTGCGCCTGAGGAAGAGGTCCCACCCATATCGCAAACACCAAACGCTGACACCCCGCTAACCTCACCGATTTACCGCATCCAAATTATGGCGTCTCAGGACCCCTTATCCACAGACGATACACGGCTTGCCAATGTAGGACCGGTGGTTGAGTATATTCGTAACGGTCTTTATAAATATGCAGTGGGTTCGTTTGATTCTTCGGTAGAAGCCAGTCTTCAAAAGTCCAAAATCCAAAACCAAGGGTTTCCGGATGCGTTTGTCGTCAAGTTCGAGGGCACAACGTGGGAAGAGCAAGGCGTCAAACCCCTCGGCAAAAATTAATTCACGTGACAGGAGTTTCCAAAGAATTCAGGATCGGGGCATTGGTCATCGCAGGGCTGATCTTGTTGGTGCTGGGCGTGAATTACCTCAAGGGATTCAATCCATTCTCACCTTCGAGCACTTACTTCGCCCACTACGATAAAATCGACGGACTTGCGGTTTCCAACCCCGTCCTAGTAAACGGATTCAAGGTGGGACAGGTCACACAAGTTGAATTCGCCCATGTAGGTGACGGTTCACTCGTGGTGGGCTTTGACATCGAAGAGTCCGCTTTGAAACTCACCAAAGATGCCAAGGCCAAAATCATCTCGAGTGATCTCTTTGGAACCAAGGCTGTTGACCTCATCGCCGGCACAAGCGACATCGAAGCTCAACCAGGTGATACGCTCCTGAGCGATCTGGAAGTGGGTTTGGCCGATGCTGTTCGCATCGAATTGATTCCGCTCAAGAACAAAACAGACCAACTGATTGATGGCGTCGATGATATCCTTGAAAACCTCAAGGCCGTTTTCGAAGCGGATGCAACATTGGGGCTGCCAACTGCGTTTGAAAGCATTCAGCGAACGGTAGAGAGCCTCGAACAAACATCGCTGAAACTGGATGCCATGGTCGCGGAGAATCGCTCCACGCTGAAAAGTATTTTTTCCAATGTGGATCAGATTACGGACAACCTCAGGAATCACAACGGTGACCTGGCCAATGTGATGGAAAATTTTTCGGATATCTCGGACTCGCTGGCTGCGGCAAATTTTTCCGAGACCATTCAGCGCGCCAACTCAGCGCTCACCCATGTGGACGAAATCACCCGAAAAATCAACAATGGACAAGGCTCTTTGGGGCAATTGGTCAACAGCGACTCCTTACACAGCGGACTGGTAGAGACGAACCAAGAGTTACAATACCTCATCAACGACCTATATCTTAATCCCGGGCGGTACGTGCAAGTCTCCGTTTTCGGCAAAAAGCAAGAAAAAGCATTGTCCAAAAAGGAGTTGCGCAAGCTTCGAAAGATTATAGACCAAGAGATAGAAAAGCGATCAGCTGAAGAACAATAAATCCCGGCAACATGATCAGTCAGCTTCTCTTCCTTTTGCTCCTGTCCACGGGCATCTTCTTTTTCACTCGTCGCATCGGCGTCATTCGTCGAAACATCAAATCAGGTCAGAATTGGGATGGTTCAGACCGAGCCGCCGAAAGATGGGCCACGATGGCGCGGGTGGCACTTGGACAAGGTAAAATGACGACACGTCCCGTCGCAGGGGCCATGCACATCCTGATTTATGCAGGGTTTGTCATCATTAACATCGAGGTACTAGAAATCCTTATTGATGGTCTAATCGGAACGCACCGCGTATTCGCTTTCCTCGGTCCTCTGTACGATTTCCTTATTGCATCGTTTGAGTGGCTGGCTGCGGGAGTCATTCTCGCGTGCATTGTGTTTTTTGTTCGCCGCAATGGCATGGCCATTGCCCGACTCGCTTCGAAAGATTTGAAAGGATGGCCATCCCTCGACGCCAACATCATTTTGGTGGTAGAGGTACTGCTCATGTTCGCCTTTTTAAGCATGAACGCAGCGGATGCCATCGCGCAATCGCGCGGGCTCGATCACTACGTTGCGGCAGGTTCATTCCCTGTGAGTTCATTTTTGGTGCCGATGTACGCGGGCTTGACAGATGCAGGCGTGGTGGCGGTGGAACGTGGCATGTGGTGGTTTCACATTGCTGGGGTGCTTGCTTTCTTGGTTTACGTGCCGTATTCGAAGCATTTTCACATCATTCTCGCCTTCCCCAACACCTACTACTCCAATCTCAATCCTTCGGGCCAAATGGACAACATGGCCGCCGTCAAGAAAGAGGTTGACCTCATGATGGACCCCAATGCCGATCCGTTTGCAGCGGCCGATCCATCCGACGAGCCACCTGCCCGGTTCGGCGTGAAAGACGCGACAAATTTGACGTGGAAACAATTGCTCGAGGCCTACACGTGCACCGAATGCGGACGGTGCACATCCGAATGCCCAGCTAACCACACCGGCAAATTACTCAGCCCTCGCAAAATCATGATGTCCACCCGCGACCGAATAGAAGAAATTGGCCAACAGCGCGAAGCCAACGGCGGGAAATGGGAACCGGATGGAAAAAGCCTTTTGGGCGATTGGATCACCGAAGAAGAGTTGTGGGCATGCACCAGCTGCCAAGCTTGTGTCGAAGCCTGCCCCATCAACATCTCCCCAATGGGTATCATATTGGATATGCGGCGCAGCCTCATCATGGAGGACAGCAAATCCCCTGAGTCCATCACATCCATGTTCAACAACATCGAAAACAACGGGGCTCCATGGGCTTTCTCTCCCGGGAGCCGAGGCGATTGGACCCAAGAAGTTTAAATATGAGTTCATTCCAGATCCCCACCATGGCCGAAATGACGGCAGCAGGACAAACACCCGAGGTGCTCTTTTGGGTGGGGTGTGCTGGCAGTTTTGATGACCGCGCCAAACGCATTACCAAAGCCATCGCGCGCATACTTGACGCATCAGAGACGTCGTTTGCAGTCCTCGGTCAGGAGGAATCCTGCACCGGTGATCCGGCCAAGCGCGCAGGCAATGAGTTTCTGTACCAGATGCAAGCGGCCCAAAACATAGCCACCTTGAACGGTTACGGCATCAAACGCATCATAACGGGTTGCCCCCACTGCTTCAATGTCCTCAAAAACGAGTACCCCGAATTGGGTGGAACTTATGAGGTCCTCCACCACACGCAATTCATCCGCGAGCTAATCGAAACGGGCAAATTGCGCATGAGCGATAACAGCCCGTTCAAAGGCCGTCGTATCACCTTCCATGACCCGTGTTACCTCGGGCGTTCGAACGGTGAATACCTCGCACCCCGTGAAGTTATCGCAAAGCTCGATGCCGAATTGCTCGAAATGCGCCGTTGCAAGCAAAATGCCATGTGCTGTGGGGCGGGCGGAGCGCAAATGTTCAAGGAGGCCGAATCGGGAGACCGTGAAGTGAACCACGCGCGCACCGACCAGGCCCTTGAGACCCAGCCCGAAGTTATCGCAACCGGTTGCCCTTTTTGCAACACCATGATGACGGACGGTGTCAAAAACGCAGAACAAGAATCCAATGTCGTCGTCAAAGACATCGCTGAACTTATCGCTGAGGCAGCGGATTTACTCGACGCACCGACATCCTAATCTTATCCCATGTTACTAGAAGGAAAAGTTGCGATCATCACGGGCGCTTCCCGTGGAATTGGAAAAGCCATCGCGAAAGAATTTGTCAGCCAAGGCGCAATGGTCGCCTTCACGTATCGTTCGTCGAAAGAGAAAGCCCAGGCACTGGAGACTGAGCTCACCTCCAACGGAGGTACTGTTCGCGGATTTAAATCTGATGCTGCGGAAATGGCCCAAGCCGAGTCCTTGGTAAAAGAAGTCGTGGAGGCATTTGGCACCGTAGACATTGTCGTCAACAACGCCGGAATTACCGACGATACCTTGTTGATGCGTATGAATGAGGAACAATGGGACCGCGTCATCAGCGTGAACCTTAAATCGTGCTTCGCGCTGACCAAAGCCGTCATGCGCACGATGCTCAAGGCTCGTTCCGGTAGCATCATCAACGTCAGCTCTGTGGTCGGAGTGCAGGGAAATGCGGGCCAGGCGAATTATGCGGCGTCCAAAGCTGGCATTTTGGGTTTTACCAAATCCGTTGCGCTCGAATTGGGCTCCCGCAACATCCGGTGCAATGCCATCGCTCCCGGTTTCATTGAAACTGAAATGACCGCCGCATTGGACGAAGCGACGGTGCAAGGTTGGAGAGATGCCATCCCACTTCGGCGTGGTGGTCAGCCCAAAGACGTCGCTCAACTTTGCACCTTCCTCGCAAGTGATATGAGCTCGTACATCACGGGCCAAACCATTTGCATTGACGGCGGCATGATCACGGCATAAACGCACTCCTATTGTCCATGCCCTTCCAAATTGAAATCCCCAGGGATTGGATCATTGAAGCCGAAGCCTGGCAATGGGCTGCTGCAGTGTGCATGGCCGGAGCCATCGCACTCGGCCTTTATGGCTGGAACACCGCCATAAAAAAGCGCTCAACCGGCCAAGGACTTCCGGCATGGGGACGCTGGGCAATGGGGCTAATGCGTTTTGTCGCCCTCGGCATCATCGGCTTTCTCCTTCTCGAACCCCTCATCCGTTCGACTCAATACGATGAAGAGAAACCGGTGGCCATTGTCCTAGTTGACGAAAGCATCTCCGTTCTCGCGCGGACAGCGGACAGCACTGCTGATGACATCAACGCCTGGTCTCGTGCACTCGTTGAAGACCTCAGCAACCGAGGCATGGAAGTAGAACGCTATGGCTTCGACGGAGAACTCCGACCTCTCACGAGCATAGATTCTGGTTTTCACTGGGAGGGCGTCCAGACTAACCTGAGTAAAGCCGTCCGCACACTCTCTCCGCGTATCGAAAACCGAAACGTGGCAGGAATCGTGATGGCATCCGATGGATTGATCAACCGCGGCGCCTCACCCGTTTACGGCGTGCAATGGCCCAATCTCCCGGTATGGACCATTGGATTGGGCGATACATCAGCCGTGCGCGACCGTTGGATTCACTCCATCAACAACAACGCCGTGGCCTACCTCGGCAACGTCTTTCCGGTCCAAGCGTTCGTCGAGTCCCAAGGCATGGATGGCCGTACCGGAAAAATTGAAATCATTCACAACGGCAAAGTCATTGCAAGTGAATCCTGGCAAACCGTCGGAGCCTCGGAGCGTGCAAAATTAGAATTCATGCTCACTGCTGAAGCTACTGGACTGCAGAAGTACATCGTGCAAGTGACCTCGAGCGAAGATGAGTATGACACAACGAACAACCGGCGAGCGGTATACATTGACGTTCTCGAAAGCCGACGCATCATAGCCTGCATCGGCGCGGTGGCCCATCCCGACCTTGGCGCAATACGCATGGCACTTGAATCGCTTGAATCCTATGAAATCCAAATCTTCGACGTAGCGTCCCTGCGCAATGCCAACCAAGTAACTGATGTATTAAATGAAGCCGATGTGGTCATCGCTCACAACCTCCTCGGAAAACGATGGGGCGGTATGGAATGGACTAAGCTCCTCAGCATGAACGACCTGCCCGTATGGTGGATGGCTGCTGACGAATCCACATGGGAAGCGCTCCAGCGCGACAACAATCTCGGCGTCCAAATGACCGCTTCCGGTGACTTAACCCAGACCCACCAAGCCAGGTTGAACCCGACATTCGCGGCACTTGAGTGGCCGGAAGGCTTGGCCGAAGGCCTTCAACAATGGCCCCCCATTCTTGGGCCGTTCGAGCAGATAAACTGGTCCCCAGCATGGTCTACCATCGCTAATCGTCAATTTGGCGACGTCGAAACCAACGATGCGTTTTGGGGGTTACGCGGATCCTCCAGCGGATCCAAGCAAATCCTAAGCATCGGAGAAGGGCTATGGCGCTGGCGAATGCGCAGTTTCGCGCTAACACAGAGCCATGTGCTGTTCGATACCTTCATTCAGCGTCAGATTCAGTACTTAGCCGCCGAAGACCTTCGGAAACGCTTGATTGTCCAAACCGAGAGACGAATCGGCGCTGACCAACGCATGCAGTTTTCAGGTCAGGCGTTTGACGCGGCTTGGACTCCCATGCGCGATGCCACCATCGAGCTCAAGCTCACAGACGAAGAAGGCCAAGTCTTCACCCGTACCATGTTACCGGCGACGCGTGGCTTTACAGCAGACTTCGGACGTATGTCAGCCGGCACCTATAAGTGGGAAGCGTTAAGCACATTGGGCGGCACCGCCTTCGATGACGAAGGACTAGTAGTCGTTGAGGATTCGCAAATTGAACGCACCCACGCCGCGGCCAACCTTGATGTTCTTGCACAAGTGTCAGAGGCCACTGGGGGTTCTATGATTGGTTATTGGGATGATACGGCGCCGGAGGCACCAGGAGCAGCCATGGAAGCTTCAGGCATTCCTTCTCCCATTCGCCATGAGCAAACCCAGCTACGGGACGCCATCGATTGGATGTTTTGGTTAATGCTGGCGCTGGCACTGCTTACCGTTGAATGGATCATTCGGAGGAGGAACCTTGGATATTAACGCGCTTTGTGTAGGGCACTCAACAGGGCTTACGTAATTTTAGACCATGGCACAACAACCAAACCCTAAACTGACCCGACGTCTGCTCATCCTGACACTGGTCTTTGGCCCCATTCTGATTTTGTGGGGATCCCTTACAGTCACCATATCCTCGGGCCATGCCGGTCTACTCTTTCACACCTTCGGAACCGGCATCGATCCTCAAGAAAAACCGATGAAATCCGGCTTCCATTTCAAGGCTCCATGGAACAAGGTGTACGAATACGAGATTCGACAAAAGGAGCGCATGGAAAAACTGGAAGTACTCAGCTCCAACCTCCTAAAGATTGAAATGGACATGACCGTGTTCTACCAGCCAGACTTGAGTCAGCTCGGACTCTTGGAAATCGAACGAGGCAAGAACTATGAAGTAAAGGTGGTCGTGCCAGCCATGCGTTCAGTAGCGCGTGAAGTCATTGCCAAATACCTGCCGGAAGAATTCAACACCACACGCCGCGACGAAATCCAATCGGAAATCGATGAGCGTATGCGTGAAAAGCTGAGCGAAAACTACCTGCAACTGAACGATGTCTTGATTCGCAATATCCGCCTGCCCCGCAAATTGGAAGAAGCCATCGAACGCAAACTGCAGCAGGAGCAGGAATCATTGGAATACGAATTCCGTTTGGACAAAGCCTCAAAAGAAGCAGAGCGTATGCGCATCGAGGCCGAAGGCATCCGGGACTACCAAGAAATCGTGTCCCGAGGCATCAGCCAGGAGTTGCTCAAGTGGAAAGGCATAGAGGCGACTTCCGCATTAGCCAGCAGTCAAAACACCAAGGTTGTAGTCATTGGCTCTGCGAAAGACGGCCTACCTCTGATACTGGGCGACAACTGATTACCGACCCAACCGAGAACAAAAAACCCCGCCAATTGGCGGGGTTTTTTGATTGGTAAAGCCGAATGCAATCAGGCTTCGACCCAAGTTCCTTTCTCCTTGGCTTGCGCAATCGCAGCCTTTAAGCCAATTTTATTAATCGTGCGCATAGCAGATGTGGATACGCGCAACGTCACGTAAGAACCGTCTTCCGTGTTGTAGAAACGCTTCTTCTGCAAGTTGGGGTAGAATGTGCGCTTGGTGCGACGCTTCGAGTGCGAAACGTTGTTTCCTACCATAACTTTCTTACCAGTGAGTTGACATACGCGGCTCATAACTTAGCTTTTTTCGGACGGCAAAGAAACGAAAGAAATACCTTGATTCCAACATCGCCGCCCAACTTAATCCTTATTCTGGGCGCGGGCTGTGCGGAGCACCCAAGCTAGAGACTCCAACACCGTGCGCTGCACGTTGCGACCTCGGTGGCGCCCGAGTTTCAGACACCGCGCCCGCGTGCCTTCCGCTGTGGCTAAAGCAATCCAGATTGTTCCCACAGGTTTGTCATGCGTGCCACCGCCAGGCCCTGCAATGCCCGATGCTGCAAGGGCGTAGGTCGTACCCATGCGCTCTCGAGCGCCTTCAGCCATGGCCGTTACCACCGACTCGCTCACGGCACCGTCCCGTTCGATGTCCGCCGCATCCACCCCCAGCGCATGGATCTTTACTGCATTGGCATACGCCACAGCCGCACCCTCAAATACCGCACTCGATCCGGCAACGGACGTTATGGCAGCTGCCATGGCACCTCCAGTGCATGATTCCGCGGTCGACAGCGTTTCTCCCCGTTGCGTCAACAATTCAACCAATGCTTCCGCAATCGAAATGTCCGTTTCGGCTACGACGTGCTCTCCAGCCAAGTTCAAAAACTCATTCAATTCAGTATTCACACGCCGCTGAGCCTCTTCCGAGTCCATTGAAACCGCTGAAAGCCGCACTCGCACTTGGCCAGGCGCGGGCAAGTACGCGATGCTCACGTCCTGTCGAGCCAGGTTCTCTTCCCACTCATGTACGATTTTGCTCAAATAGCTTTCACCAATGCCTTGCGTAAGCACCGTTCGATGGAACCGGGTCGGAAGTTCCCATTTTGAAAGAATACGAGGCAAGACTTCCTCTTCCACCAATCCTTTCATCTCATAAGGCACCCCGGGCATGCTTATAATCACCTGCGGTCGATTGTCTTGCGACGCCTCAAACCACATACCCATGGCCGTTCCACGTGGGTTAGGTAACACGGTGCAGCCGTCCGGCAACATCGCTTGAGCTTCGTTCATCGGTAACATGGGAAGCCCGCGTCCATGAAACCAGGCAGAAATGCGCTTAAGCACGTCTTCATTCATCCTCAACTCCATAGCAAAGTAATCCGCCAGTGTGTGCTTGGTGATGTCATCCCGCGTGGGGCCCAAGCCACCAGTTATCAAAATCAAATCCACACGCTTGCGCGCCTCGTCCAATGCGGCAACAATCTCTTCGGCTTGGTCCGAAATCGACGTTATGCGATTCAATGCAATACCTTGGGATGCTAAGACCTCCCCCATCCAAGCTGAATTGGTATCCACCGTCTGGCCCAATAACAACTCATCTCCAACCGTAATCACTTCTGCTAGCATGGTGCGAAAATAACATTCGAAAAACAGGCAAAAAAAAGCCCTCACCCAAAAGGCGAGGGACTTTCTCTAATCAGCTGTTTTCTTTAATGAATCGCAAGGCGCAGCACAGCTTGCTGGTCACCTTGGGCGATGTTCACTAAGTAGATGCCAGGCGCCCAATCGCTGGTCTCAAGGCGCTCTACCAATGCAGACGTTCGCATTGAGTGTACCCGCTTACCGGTCATGCTCCAGACATCAATCTGGTGAGCCCCAGGGCGGTTAATCACCAATTCTACTTGGTCATCTGCAGGATTGGGGTACAAGGCGATGTCATTGAGGTCGATAGGTTGAGCAATGCCAACCCAATCTTCGTACTCCAAAGTCGCACAGTCGCCCAAGTCATCAGCAGGAACGCGCAGGTGCACGATGTCGTTAATGTCCGCCGGATCTTCGTCCCCGCGCACGTGGAGTCCAGGCTCGAAATCACGTTGGTAAATAATTTCAAGCTGACCGTTAACCACATCAGGAGCCAAGGATCCAAAAACAGCTTCGTAGCCGTCAAAATCCTCATCTGGGGTCAAGTCGCATGCTTCGTCATCATTCCAAGTCACACCGCCGTCGGTCGAATGCACCAAAAACTGGTGGCGGTAGTTCTGGGCACCGGTGGAGAAGCTCTCCATGATGGCCGAATACGTGACGTAAAGGTTTCCTGCAACATCTGATCCCATGGACGGGAAACCCGCGCAGCCGACGTAATACAAAGCGATTTCGTCAAAATCAAGGGTTCCGCTTTCATCGTAGTCATATGAGTATCCGATGATTTGAGCGCTATCAGGGCCCATCGATTCGTTCCAATATGCCAAGCCATTTGTGCCAGGAAAGTAGCTGGTGGTCCCGTCAATCGTATCTGCATCCATGTAGTACATGCTACCATATGATACGTGCACCTGACCATAGGTGTCGATGTGGACATCACCCGCGCCGTCGGTGTTGAAGTACTCCTGGAATAATCCGTCTTCGTTGTAGTCCTCTGCGTATTCCTCGCCCTCTGGCAATCCCATATCCGCAACATATAAATCCACGGGGAAATCAATCAGCAACTGTTTTTCCCATGTATCGCCATTGTCTTGTGAAATCATAACGAATGAATCCGCAAAGTCGTTGAAGGATGCGAAGGCCACGGTGTTCCCTCGCGAGTAGATGGCATAGGTGTCCCCGCTGAACGCAGCAAAGTTGGAGCTGTCCAATTCTGCAAAGCCCTGATCGACGATGTCCCAAGTGTCCCCACCGTCTTGTGATCGATAGTACAGCAACGCACCGTCCTGGCCGTTGTGAATTGCTCCGCCATTGGCTTCAGGGGTTGTAATGCAAATAACGTGCAAACTGTTCCCGTCCTCACCTCCTGCTGCCATGCGAGGCCATAGTTTTCCGACAGCGATGTCACTGGGAACTGAAGCCTCACTCCAAGCGCCTGCACCTGCATCGCGCCAGGCCATGTGCAGAGGCGTATCAATACCCGGGTGGCTGACAATGACTTCACGGCCACTGGCGGTGTGAACTATGGAAGGCCATCCGGTGCGGACAGACTCCACACGCTCGAAGGCAATTTCGCCCCACGCTGTGCCTTCGTGGAAATTGTAACCCGTGCCACGATCGCTGAATGGAGTCAATTCGAGGCTCATGGTCCAAGCTGCAGAAACAGCTTCAGCCCCTCCTGCCATGCGGTCGTCGATGGCGGCATTCGACTGCAAGTCGTACTGCGTGTAGCCGATGACTTGTCGTTGAATGACGAGGTCGCGATTTTGAATGTGCTCGATATCCGTATCCGATTGGCCCTGCAGCGGCTGCTGTGGACGATCTGAAAAATCAGCAATCGCTTGAGTGGGCATCGGTGCGGCTACGCGCAACGCTGGCGTAAGCTGGGGCACATCTTCCAACAAGAATTGCCCTCCAGATTGGAGGGATTGTGCAAATCCAGTGAGAACTACAGCGCCCACCATCAAGACAACTAGGGTAAAATGCTTCATTTGAGTTAGGTTTTGAGGCGAAAAATTACCCAAAAGAACCCAAAATGTCCAATTATTAAGCAGATACTTCTCCTCAGGTTTTCGGAAAACGCGCCAGCACTGTCTCACACCCTGTTACAGCATCTTCCAATTCAACGCAGATTTCGCTACCAACCGGCAAGAATACGTCGATGCGGGAGCCAAACTTGATGAAGCCCACTTCATCGCCTTGCGCTAGCACCTGTCCTTCATTCATGTAATGGCAAATGCGACGCGCGACGGCCCCTGCAATTTGTCGAAACATCACGGTTCCCTGAGTCCCCTCAATGACGTGAGAGGTACGCTCATTTTCGGTGCTGCTTTTTGGATGCCACGCCACAAGGTATTTGCCTGGGTGGTAACGCGCAGCTTTTACCTCTCCTGCAATGGGTGCCCATTGGGCATGGACATTCAAAGGACTCATGAAGATGCTCACTTGGATACGCTCGTCCTTGAACCATTCCGGCTCATGCACCTTTTCGATGACCACGACCTTCCCGTCGCTTGGGGCAATAATTTCCGAAGAATCCAAGGTGCCCACCTGACGCGAAGGCATGCGAAAGAAGTTCACCACCAATGCCAGCACAACAGCAATGCCCGCGTAAACCAAGTAGCAGGCCCATATAGGCAACCAAGCGTTGGCCGCAGCCACGAGGCCTGAGCCTCCCACTAGAACAACGATTAACGTAGCTACTCCTTCTCTGTGAAATGTCATGGCAAGATGGTCTTCAATGCAAATTCGAAAGGCAACAAAGATAGCAGGACGAAGTAGACAGGAACCGTCAAAGCGAAGCCGTCAAAGCGGTCCATCACACCGCCATGTCCAGGAATAATGGTACCGGAATCTTTCAGCCCGTTGCGACGCTTCCAAGCGCTTTCCAAGAGGTCTCCAGCTGTCCCTAGTACAGCGAGCAGAGGCCCGACCCAAAGCAGAACTGAACCCCAGAGCAAATACGCCACCAACGCTGCGCATGCCGCACCTCCAATCAACCCTTCCCACGATTTGCCCGGCGAAACGCTGGGCAGAAGCTTATGTTTTCCAAATGGCTTTCCCACGAAATACGCTCCGGAATCCGCAGCCCAAATCGTGAAGACAAAGCTCAAAAGGACCGAGGGTTCGTAGGCACCGGAATTTTGCCAAGGCAATCCGATGATCATGCACATCCACAAAGCCAAGAACGCGGCAAACCCCCATACTTTTGTCAGTGATGCCTTCTTGGATCCTGTTTTGAATTCGCGAACCGCGATTATCGAAACCATCGCCCAAAACAGCGCATTGGTCCATGGACCGCAGTAAACAAGCCCAATCAACAGCACGCCAAAAACAGCACCTGAAAGGGTACGGATGAGGGTCTCACTCATGGCACAATGTTACGAACCCTAGTCGAGTGACGCATCAGCGATGAGGGATTCTGCACGGAGGGTATCCTCCTCTTGGACCAGCAACTCCACAAATCCGAACAAGTAACTGCTATCACGCTTGTTCAATACCACAGCTGGTATACCGTGCTCTTCAAGGACTGCACGACGCAACTCAACAGCAGGGGGGAAACCGTCGGAATAGACGACGGTCCAACCGTTCATTTGGTGCCAACTTCAGGAGCGTCCCCGTCGCCCTCACCTATTTGGTTAGGTGGTTCCGAATCGGCTTGGGCTTCAGGGCTTGTCAATGTGCCCCCCGGCTTTTGGAAAGGACGAGCGCCGAGAATTCTCTCTACGTCTTCCCTGAAGATGACTTCGTTCGCGAGCAATGAATCGGCTAGGGAGCTAAGCTTATCGAAGTTGGCGTGCAAAATCTCTTTCGCACGGTTGTAAGCACCGTCAATGAGTTTGCCTACTTCTTCGTCTATGATGCGCGAGGTCTCTTCAGAATACGGCTTGGTAAACATCTGATCCCCACGGCTATCGTAGTAGCTACGGTTGCCGATACGCTCGTTCAGGCCATAGATGGACACCATGGCGTAGGCTTGTTTGGTCACCTTTTCAAGATCACTTAATGCCCCAGTGGAGATTTTATTGAACACCAAGTCTTCCGCAGCACGTCCACCAAGCGCTGCACACATCTCATCTAACATTTGCTCCGTGGTGGTGATTTGGCGCTCCTCTGGGAGGTACCAAGCTGCGCCTAAGGATTGTCCCCTTGGTACGATGCTCACCTTTACCAACGGCGAGGCAAACTCAACCAACCAGCTCACCACTGCATGACCCGCTTCGTGGAACGCAATGGTCCTCTTTTCTTCATCCGAGATAATTTTCGTGCGCTTCTCCAAACCTCCTATGATGCGGTCCACGGCATCCAAAAAGTCTTGGTGGATAACTCGGTCTCGGCCCTTTCGCGCAGCAAACAGTGCAGCTTCATTGCATACGTTCGCGATGTCAGCCCCACTGAATCCTGGGGTTTGACGGGAGAGGAAGTCCACGTCGATGCTATCGTCCACCTTGATAGGGCGCAAATGCACATCAAAAATCGCTTTGCGCTCGGTCAAATCGGGCATATCCACGTAAA
>MDTC01136052.1_pt1 | contig 13960 bp, 10 predicted proteins | sample 811181 | NCBI WGS metagenome assembly MDTC01 (sample SAMN05326644, study PRJNA326480) | marine metagenome | isolation source: seawater | place: Pacific Ocean: North | collected 2011
ACCTGGAACGACATCCGGGTGGGAATGTTGGCCTTGATCAGGCCGGTGATTACATCCACCGAGGGCCGCTGGGTGGCAAGGATCAAGTGAATACCGGCCGCCCGCGCCTTTTGCGCGATCCGGGCAATCAGTTCCTCAACTTTCTTGCCGACGATCATCATCATGTCGGCGAATTCATCAATCACCACGACGATGAAGGGAAGAGTGTCCAGCTCGGGGCGCTCCTGCTCGTCGTTGGCAAGGTATTCGTCCGGCTTCCAGAACGGGTCCAGTAATGGTTCACCGGCGGCCCTGGCGTCTTTGATCTTGCGGTTGTAGCCCGCCAGGTTACGGACCCCGAGGCTGGCCATGAGCTTGTACCGGCGCTCCATTTCAGCGACACACCAGCGTAGTGCGTTGGCCGCCTCCTTCATGTCGGTGACCACCGGCGCCAGCAGGTGCGGAATGCCGTCGTAGATGCTCAGTTCAAGCATCTTGGGGTCCACCATGATAAAGCGGACCTCTTCCGGGCCTGCCTTCAGCAGCATGCTGAGCAGCATGGCATTGACGCCGACCGATTTACCGGAACCGGTGGTGCCCGCCACCAGCAGGTGCGGCATTTTGGAGAGATTGGCAACCATCGGGTTGCCGCCAATGTCGTTACCCAGTGCCAGGGTCAGCGGTGAGTTCGACTCCTGAAACACCCGCGCGCCAAGCACTTCACTGAGCCGGACCATTTCCCGTTCTTCGTTGGGAATCTCGATACCGACCACAGACTTTCCAGGAATCACCTCGACTACCCGAACGCTCAGTACCGCCAGTGAGCGGGCCAGGTCCTTTGCGAGGTTGGAAATCTTGCTGACCTTCACACCTGGAGCCGGCTTGATCTCAAACCGGGTAATGACCGGGCCGGGATTGACCTCGACTACTTCAACGGATACCCCGAAATCCCCCAGCTTTTCCTCTAGCAGCCGTGACATATGTTCCAGGGATTCTTCGGAGTAGCCTCTTTCCTTATGCTCCTCCGGCGGGTCCAGAAGAGAAATCGGTGGAATCGGGCTTTCAATATCTTCCAGCAATGAAGGCTGCTTGTTGCCCTTGTCTTTGGACTGGGTCGGCTGTTCGTCCTTCTTGAAGGGCGAAATCTTCAGCGACCGTCCGGCAGACTGAGGAGATGCCTCGGGTTTGGCGGGTTTCCCGTTAGCGACAGGAGCGTCATCCCGTGAACTGAAGCTTTCGAGCCTTGCAGGTTCCGGGTCAACTTCGGCAGAGAGACCATCCAACGCGGGCTCTTTTCGACCGGTTTCTGGCTTCGACGCGGGCTTCGGGGCTTTTGGCTTCTTCGGCCCAAAGCCTGGAATCCGTTGCCACCAGCATGGTTTGTCGGCATCTGCTTTTTGCCGTTTGCTGTCCATGGCCGGCACACGGTCCTTGACCACAGGTGGCTCAGCTTTCGGTTCTGCTTTGGGCTCTGGCTTTTCCGACTTGGGCTTGCCTTTGAAAAGGCCTTTGATGGCAAGGCCCGTTCTGAGAGTCAAACCGCCCACCTGATCCATCAGCCAGAACCAGGAGAGACCGGTAGTAACCGTTAACGCGAACAGGAAAATGGCAATCAGCAGCAGGGTTGTTGCCGGCAGGTTGAAAAACCGCACCATAGCGTCGGCAACAGCCGTTCCAAGGACTCCGCCCGAGGACGCCCCCAGACCAAACACGGAATACAGTGACAACAGACTGGTTGCCGAGAGAAGAATCAGCAAGAAGCCACCGAAGCGCATCATGAAGAGTGGCCAGTGCAGATCCAGGGAATCGTTACGCCGACGGATGAGCATCAACGCGTAGCCCGCAATCATGACCGGGAACAGATAGGCAACGTGGCCGAAGAAATCCATGAACAGGCTGGCGAGCCAGGCACCAGTGCGGCCCGCATAATTCTGCACGCTGGTATCATGACCGATACTGGCCCAGCCCGGATCTGACGGGCTAAAGGTAACCAGTGCCATGGAAAGGTAAATGCAAAGGGCAATAAGCGCGATGACGGCGCCTTCGCGAGCGCCCTGGGCGGCCAGCCGGCGAAAGCGCTGCTGCTTCTCTGTCAGTTCCTGTGGTGCTTTCTTCGCTTTTGCAGATTCGGCCATGAATGCTCAGACGTTATCGGTGCTTTCGTTCCGAAGCGCCTGAAAGCCGCGTTCAAGATCGGTTTTCAGGTCTCCTACGGCTTCGATCCCCACGGAAATCCGTATCAGATTCTCCGTGATCCCGGCCCGCGCCTTATCCTCCGGGGATAGTCGCCCGTGAGTGGTTGTGGCCGGGTGGGTGATCGTGGTCTTGACGTCACCGAGGTTTGCGGTGATGGAGATCATCCGGGTGCCATCGATGAAGCGCCATGCCTCCTCCCGCGCACCCTTGAGCTGGAACGACAGCACACCACCAAATCCGGTCTGCTGCTTTTTCGCCAGTTCATGTTGCGGATGACTCTGGAGCCCGGCATAGAAAACACGTTCAACTGCCGGCTGTTGCTCCAGCCACAGGGCCAACTCTAACGCATTGTCACAGTGGGCGCGCATACGAATTGGTAAGGTTTCCAGGCCCTTCTGAAACACCCAGGCGTTGAAGGGGCTCATGGTGGGGCCGGCCGAACGAAGGAAGCCATAGACCTCTTCCATCATCTTCTCTGATCCGACCACGACGCCTCCCACGCAGCGACCCTGACCATCCAGATATTTGGTCGCCGAGTGAATCACGATGTCTGCGCCCTGCTCCAGCGGGCGCTGGAGCACCGGCGTGCAGAAGCAGTTATCGACTACGAACAGGGCGTCGTTGTCTCTTGCCAGCTGCCCCAGGATCTCCATATCGGCCACTTCGCACAGCGGATTGGACGGCGTTTCAATAAACAGCATCCGGGTTTCGGGACGGATCGAAGCCTGCCACTCTTCCATATCCGTCAGACTGACAAACGTGGTTTCCACCCCGAAACGTGCCATGTATTTCTGGAACAACACGTTGGTGGTGCCGAACACACCCCGGGAGCAGATCACATGATCGCCGCTCTTCAGTAGCGCCATGCAGGTGCTCAGGATCGCAGACATACCGGATGCGGTGGCGACGGCACGTTCACCGCCTTCCATGGCCGCGATCCGACCTTCAAACGCCTGGACCGTAGGGTTGGTAAACCTGGAGTAGATGTTTCCGGGCTCTTCGCCGCCAAATCGCGCCGCCGCCTGGGCCGCGCTGCCATAAACGAAGCTGGACGTGGGGAATATCGCGTCGCTGTGCTCAAGCTGCCCGGTGCGGATCTGCCCTGCCCTCACGGCCAGGGTGTCCACGGACATCCCGTCCAGGTCGGACTCCGGGATCCAGACAGTTTCTTCGCGGCGAAAAGTCATCTACATCTCCTGCCTGAAAGCGGCGTTCAGTCTTCGTCGTTATGCAAGTCGATAATGCCATTGTCCCCGTCAGCACCACCGGCACTTTCGGATCGCTTTTCGTCATTGCGCAAGCCGTCAATGCGGCTCAGATACGCTTCATCGACATCACCGGTCACATAATCGCCAGTGAATACCGAGCACTCCCATCCCTCAATGTCATCGTTCACTTCACTGACGCAGGTTATAAGGTCCTCCAGATCCTGATAGAGCAGCCAGTCGGCACCAATCAGTTCCCGGATTTGCTCTACGGTGCGCCCGTGGGCAATCAGCTCACTGGCGGAGGGCATGTCGATACCATACACGTTCGGGTAGCGAACAGGAGGCGCCGCAGACGCAAAATAGACCTTACGGGCACCGGCATCCCGAGCCATCTGGACGATTTCCTTGCAGGTGGTACCGCGAACGATGGAATCATCCACCAGCATCACGTTTTTGCCACGAAACTCCAGATCGATCGGGTTAAGCTTCTGTCGGACCGATTTCTTGCGCATTTTCTGGCCCGGCATGATAAATGTCCGGCCGATGTAGCGGTTTTTGATAAAGCCTTCCCGGAATTTCACCCCGAGACGATGCGCCATCTGCATGGCCGACGTTCGGCTGGTGTCCGGAATCGGCATGACAACGTCGATATCGTGATCCGGTGTCTCGCGGAGCACTTTCTCCGCGAGGGTTTCGCCCATGCGCAGGCGAGCCTTGTAAACGGACACCTTGTCTATGATGGAGTCAGGCCGGGCGAAATACACATGTTCGAAAATGCACGGGTACAGATGCGGCTGCTCGGCGCACTGGCGGGTGTAGAGGGTACCGTCAGTTTCGATATAGACCGCCTCGCCCGGGGCAATATCGCGCACGAGGGTGTAGCCCGCTGCGTTCAGGGCAACGCTTTCAGAGGCAATCATGTATTCCTTGCGGCCATTCTCGTCGGTGCGTTCGCCGTAGCAGGCAGGCCGGATACCATTCGGGTCCCGGAAGCCAACAATGCCATAGCCGGTAATCATTGCAATGACGGCGTAGGCACCCCGGCAGCGTTTATGAACCGCGCTGACCGCAGAAAAGATCTCATCCTTGGTCGGGTCCAGCTTGCCAAGCTTCTGCAATTCATGGGCGAACACGTTCAACAGCACTTCCGAGTCGGAGTTCGTGTTGATGTGGCGCAGATCGGTCCGGAACAGGTCCTTGCTGAGATCATCAGCATTGGTCAGGTTGCCGTTGTGAGCCAGGGTAATGCCATACGGGCTGTTCACATAGAACGGCTGGGCTTCGGCGGAGCTGGAACTGCCAGCAGTCGGATAGCGCACGTGGCCTATACCCACGTTGCCCACCAGACGACGCATATGACGGGTATGGAAAACATCCCGTACCAGGCCATTGTCCTTGCGGAGGAAAAACCGTTCATCCTGAAATGTCACAATGCCCGCCGCGTCCTGGCCCCGGTGCTGAAGTACAGTCAGCGCATCATAGAGCGACTGATTGACGTTGGAAGTACTGACGATGCCGACAATGCCACACATGGATAAGTGTATCTCCGAGTGTTAAAACTGAATGTTAGCGGGACACGGACGCGGGTTCCACGCCTTCCTGCTCTGTAACGGAATCCGGTTCCGGCGCGTTTTCAGGCGCAGGCCCAAGAAAGCGCGCAAATTCATCGCCCAGGGTCCGTCTGGACCAGTCTTCAACCACCGCCAGGCGATCGATAATGATCGAGGTTCGCCACCAGGTATCCTGGGCCAGCGGTGTGTAACGGGTAAATGCAATCGCAACGATCACCACCACCACGCCCCGCAAAAGGCCAAAACCCATTCCAAGCACCCGATCGGTGGCCGACAAGCCGGTAGCTCGAATCAGATGACCGATCATGTTGTTGATGATGGCACCGACGATGAGCGTTCCAAAGAAAAGTATGGCAAAAGCAGCAATCAGCCGGACAAGCGGTGTTTCAACCGTGCTCTCCAGCAGGGACTGCATCTGGGGGTGGAAGGTTCTGGCCAGGATAAACGCGCCCACCCAGGTCACCAGCGAGAGGGCTTCCCGTACAAAACCCCGTTTCAGACTGATGAGGGTGGAAACTGTAATCAGGGCGATAATGACCCAGTCAATCCAGATCAGCGCTTCCATTGAAAACCCGGTGGAGAAAAGGAAGCGCGAATTCTATCAGGAAACCCCGGTTCGCCAAACCGCAAGACACACATAAACCGGACCCCGGGCGTTATTTTTCGCCGGAGGTCACCAGACTGTTAAGACCAAAGGCATCGTCCAGAGCCCTTTTGGCGGATTCGGCCTCGGTTTTTGACGCAAAGGGCCCGCTGAAGACCCTTGTCAGCGTTGTGTCGCCGCGGACAACCTCCTGAAGATGCGAGCCATAGCCCTTTTCCCGGACCTGATCTCTCAAGCGTCGGGCGTTGTCGGCATTGCCAAAGCTGCCCAACTGCACCACCCAGGCGCCATCCAGCGACCGCTCATACTCTGCAGCTTCTGTGGCAGCATTCTCCGAGGTCTGTTCAGATGTCTGAGCCGGCTCATTGGTGGATTCCTGAGCGTTGCCGCTCTCGGGCTGGGCAGCATCGGACGAATCGGTTACGTCCTGCATCTCATCCTGGCCAGGCGCCTCTTCGAGGATACGATAACCCGGGGAATCCCCTGCTTCTTGCGCGCTTGAGGGTGCTGCCAGGCCGCTATCGCTGGACTCAAGACCGTAAGACGGCGCCGGCGCCAATTCCGATTCGGGCGCTTCCACTTCAGGGAAAGGCGGCTCTTCCGGAATCTTGATGGTTGTGGACGTGCGCTCGGAATGGGGCTCATCAAAAAGCATGGGAACAAAGATAACCGCCAGGGAAACAAGTACCAGCGCCCCGATTATTCTCTGTTTCAGTCCATCCACGTTGCTAGGCTCCCAACTGTTATGACTGCGCCCCGACGGGCACCCATGCGCAGATACTAACTGGCCGGCAAGCGGAACTCAAAGTGTCAGGCACGGCCATGGACAAAGTTTAAGGCGGCCTGCCTAGCTTCCGGCTACCTTGCCAGCGAGCAGAATCTCGCGTGCTTCAGCGACCGTGAAGAAAGAACCGAACACAACCACAAGATCGTTCGGGTCAGCCACGGCCAATGCTGAAACTAACGCCTCCCGCACGGATTCGAAAGCCGTCGCCTGGATCCCTGAATCGGACAGTCTTGCTTGCAGGTCTTGACCGGACAGGCCTCTTGGTACCTTGAGACCGGCCAGATACCAGGCATCGACCACATCAACCATGGCTCTGCCCACACCTGCCACGTCTTTGTCCGCCAGGGCGCCATAAACACCATGCACCCGTCTGCCCGGGGATTTTAGTTGACTCAGCTGACCAGACAACCAACCGGCAGCATGAGGGTTATGGCCAACATCCAGGAAGATATCCGGTGCGGAACCAACACGCTCGAAACGCCCGGGTACACTCAGACCTGAAAGCACCTGCTCAATGACTGGTACCGGCAGGTTCGGTTCAAGCTCGCGTATGGCAACCACGGCGGCTGCCACGCTTTTGATCGGCAATGGACCGGCGGGCAGACGAATCGCCCGGCCTTTATGGCGAAGCTCTACCGCCGGAGCATCATCGCCTGCTTGCTGCTCAGTCACTAGCTCATAATCACGCCCCAGCAGAGCCAGTTCGACTTTCTGCGCAGTGGCCTGCTGGAGCACCGAACGTGGCGGATCGGAATCGGCATAGACCGAGGGGATGCCCGGCCTAAGGACACCGGCCTTTTCAAACCCGATGACTTCGCGATTGTCGCCAAGGAAGGCAACATGATCGATGTCCACCGATGTCAGGATGGCAAAATCCGCGTCCAGGACATTGACAGCATCCAGCCGCCCACCCAGGCCAACCTCCAGCACCCAGTCGTCGAGGCCCGCACCGGCAAAGGCCACGAAAGCGGCAAGGGTTCCGAATTCGAAATAGGTAAGAGAGACATTGCCGCGTGCTTCTTCGACGGCTTCGAATGCGCTGACAAGCGCGTCGTCGGAGATATCCTCACCATTAAGACGCACACGTTCGTTATAGCGTTGTAGATGGGGCGAGGTGTAGGCGCCAGTCCGGCGGCCAGCCGCGCGCAAAAGCGCCTCAACAGTAGCAACCGCGCTGCCTTTGCCGTTAGTGCCAGCCACAGTGATGATCCGGGCGGACGGCTTTCGTCGGAACAACCGCCGCAGGACCACGAGGACCCGGTCCAGGCCAAGATCAATCTCTGTAGGGTGTATCGCTTCCAGGTAGGTAAGCCACTGATCGACGGTGGCACCAGCCCCCGGCGATGCCGGGGGCTGGTCTGCAGGGTTACTCGGCAGGGGCATCGGTTTCGGGCTTCTCCGAGACTTCAAACTCGATCGGGTCTTCGGTTCCCGGGCGCTCCTGGCCGGTAAACTTGGCCAGCACATGAGCAATGCGTTCGCGCATCTGGTGGCGATGGAGAATCATGTCAATCGCGCCGTGCTCAAGCAGGAACTCACTACGCTGGAAACCTTCCGGCAGTTTTTCACGAACCGTCTGTTCTATAACCCGGGGGCCGGCGAAGCCGATCAATGCGTTTGGCTCTGCAATGTTGAGATCCCCCAGCATGGCCAGACTGGCGGACACGCCACCGAAGACAGGGTCCGTCATCACAGAGATATAGGGAATACCCTCAACTTTCATCCTCTCAAGCACAGCGGCTGTCTTCGACATCTGCATCAACGACAGGATCGCTTCCTGCATGCGGGCGCCGCCGCTGGCTGAGAAGCAGACCAACGGGATACGCTCCTTGAGAGCAACATTTGCGGCCTGGACAAACTTCTCCCCGACCACTTGCCCCATAGAGCCACCAAGGAATCCAAATTCGAACGCGCAGGCAACTAAAGGAACCCCGAGCGTCGTGCCTTTCATTGCTACGAGGGCATCCTTTTCCCCAGTGGCTTTCTGCGCCTGGGACAAACGATCTTTGTACCGCTTACTATCCTTGAACTTCAATCGGTCCCAAGGCTCAAGCTCAGCGGCAACTTCTTCACGACCCTCTGGATCAAGAAAAATTTCGAGGCGCCGACGTGCAGTCACCCTCAGGTGGTGGTTGCATTTGGGGCAAACATCCAGGTTTTTCTCAAGTTCCGGCTTGTAGAGAAAGGCACCGCATTTGGGGCATTTCTTCCACAACCCCTCCGGAACGCCCGTTCTCTGTTTCGACTCCGAGCGAATCTTGCTCGGCATTATCTTGTCCAGCCAGTTACTCATGGTCTCATCCTGTCCTTTGACGCCTGTTTGCCCTCCTCCCCTTCATTCAGGAGGCGAGACTGTCCAGTGCTTCACGCATCGGGTGGAGCAGATCCGTCAATGCCCGCTTGAGCTGGTCGGTATCTGCCTGATTTCTGGCTATTGTATCGACCAGGACGCTGCCAACAATTACACCATCGGATACCCGACCGACCGCCGCGGCAGTTTCCGCATCACGAATACCGAAACCAACACCCACCGGGAGAGCTGTCAGTTCGTGAATATGATTCACCTTGGCAGCTACCTCTTCCACGTTGATGGTGGCCGATCCCGTCACACCCTTGATAGAAACATAGTACACATAACCGGAGGAGTGCTCACTGATTGCCCGGATCCGGTCATCGGTCGTGGTTGGTGAAAGCAGGAAGATGGCGTCGAGATTTCGCTGGGTGAACAGCGGAGCAACCTCGTCGGCCTCTTCCGGTGGCAAGTCAACGGTCAGAATGCCGTCGACGCCAGCATCCTTGGCAGCATCCGCAAAACGCTCGTAGCCCATGGCTTCCATCGGGTTCAGGTAGCCCATCAAAACCACCGGAGTTGCGTCGTCTGACTTCCGGAACTCCTTGACCATGGCAATCACCTGCCTCAGCGAGGTACCGTGCACCAGGGCCCGCTCACAGGCAAGCTGGATTACCGGGCCGTCTGCCATGGGGTCAGAGAACGGCACCCCCAGCTCGATAATATCTGCCCCCGCCTCAACCAGCGTGTGCATCAGATCTACCGTGACATCGGGATGCGGGTCACCGGCAGTAATATAGGGAATAAGTGCCTTACGACCTTGTCCTTTCAGGGCCTTGAGGACCCCTTCAATTCGGCTCATGCCTGCTCCTGTTAATTCTTCAGATCTCGATGCCTTCAAGCTTGGCAACCGTGTTAATGTCCTTGTCGCCACGCCCGGAAACGTTAATGACAACGGTCTGGTCTTTGTCCATGGTCGCCGCCAGTTTGATGGCATAAGCGACAGCGTGAGCCGTTTCCAGCGCGGGCATAATGCCCTCGACGCGGGTCAATTTCCGGAACCCTTCCATCGCTTCGTCATCGGTAACGGACACATAATTGGCACGGCCAATGTCCTTCAACCAGCTGTGCTCTGGACCCACCCCTGGATAGTCCAGGCCGGCACTCACCGAATGCGTACCTGCGATCTGGCCATTTTCGTCCTCCATCAGGTAGGTGCGGTTACCGTGAAGCACGCCAGGACGACCGGCACAGAGTGGTGCCGCGTGTTTGCCAGTATCAATGCCCAGGCCGCCAGCCTCGACACCGTAAAGCTGTACCGATTCGTCAGAAAGGAACGGATAGAACATGCCAATGGCGTTGGAACCACCACCCACACAAGCGACCAGGGCATCCGGCAACTTGCCGGTTTTCTCCAGCGCCTGACGACGGGTTTCCCGACCGATTACCGACTGGAAATCCCGGACCAGCAGCGGATATGGATGCGGCCCCGCAACGGTACCAATGATATAGAAAGTGTCGTCCACGTGAGCCACCCAGTCACGCATCGCATCGTTCATGGCATCCTTTAGGGTTTTGGTGCCACCCTGAACGGCATGTACCGTCGCGCCCAGAAGCTTCATCCGGAACACGTTCAGAGACTGTCGCTGGACATCCTCCGCGCCCATGAACACATGGCATTCAAGACCCAGACGCGCGCAAACAGTGGCAGTGGCAACACCGTGCTGACCCGCACCGGTTTCGGCAATGATCCGCTTTTTACCGAGGAAACTGGCAAGCAGCGCCTGGCCGATCGTGTTGTTCACCTTATGGGCACCGGTGTGACAAAGATCTTCACGCTTGAGCCAGATCTGGGCGCCGCCGGTTTCACGGCTGAGACGCTCGGCGAAATACAGCGGGGTTGGCCGGCCAACATAGTCCGCCAGTTCCTTGTCGAACCGCGCCTGGAATTCCGGATCCTTCTTCAGGCGGGCGTATTCTTTCTCGAGCGTCATCAGGGAATCCATCAGAGTCTCGGAAACAAATCGCCCACCAAAGGCCCCGAAGTGACCCCGCGCGTCCGGCAGTGCGCTCAGCATTTCTTCAGTCAGTTTTACAGACACGGTGAACCTCTTTAATAAAATGAGAAATTTTCTGGATATCCTTGATGCCTTTGTCCTGTTCAACACCGCCACTGACATCTACAGCCCAGGGTTTCACCTGTTTCACAGCGGCAAATACGTTATCAGATGACAAACCCCCGGCCAATATGATCGGAAGCGGCCGGTAGTCAGGGATCAGATCCCAGTTAAACGATTTTCCTGTGCCTCCGTACCGGTCTGGATCCCAGGCATCGACCAGCAGGCCGGAAGCGTTGTGAAACTCCTCGAAGGCGGCTTCAATCTGCCCTGCCTTTCGGACCCGGATGGCCTTGATCCAGCGTCGACCAAAACTGGCACAGAAATCCGCCGATTCGTCGCCATGAAACTGCAGCAAATCCAGTGGCACCCGCTCGAGAACCGCCTCGACTTCCTGCCTGGATGGATTAACAAATAATCCGACCACCGACATGAACGCCGGAACACGCTTTGCCAACTCGGCGGCCTGGTCCAACGACACTGACCGGGGACTCGGTTCATAAAAAACCAGGCCCAGGGCGTCGGCGCCGAATTGAACAGCCCCGTCAATATCCTCGGGACGGGTAAGGCCGCAAATTTTGACCCTTGCGCTCATTGGCTCGGAACCCGCTGTTTGACATGGATGTGTGTTGGGGTGAACGGACTGTTCTCTTCCCGAGTGAACCAGGGCCGCAGAAAGCCCGGGCCGCATTCGACATCGGGAATCCCGAATTCGTCCGGGTACCCCACATCGACCAGATACAGACCATGGGGAGGCGCGGTTACACCTGCAGCTGTCCGATCTCTGGCGACCAGTATCTCATGAATCCACTCCGGTCGCTGCTTTCCCGAACCAACCGCCATCAGGGCACCGGCGATATTCCGGACCATATGGTGCAAAAACGCGTTGGCCTGCACGTCTATTACGACAAAATCCCGTTTCCGGGTTACCGAAATACGTTCCAGAAACCGAATCGGTGTTCGAGACTGGCACCCGGCCGCACGGAAAGAGGAAAAATCATGTTCTCCGGCCAATGCCTGCGCGGCCTTGTGCATGCGATCTGCGTCCAGTGGGCGGAAGGTCCAGCTTACCTGGCCCCGCTGTATACCCGGACGCACTGGATGGTTGTAGATGATGTAACGGTAACGCCGATAGGTCGCGGAAAATCGAGCGTGGAAATCACCGACTCCGTTTCCGGCCCAGTGCACGGAAATGTCATCGGGCAGCGCCGTGTTTATACCCATAACCCAGGAGCGCAGGTTACGGACAGACGGAGTGTCGAAATGAGCGATTTGATAGCTAGCGTGCACCCCGGCATCGGTACGGCCCGCACACACCAGATCAACTGCATGGTTCGCAACCTTTGCCACCGCTGCCGTCAGTTCTGCTTCCACCGATCGAACACCGGATTTCTGGAGCTGCCAGCCGTGAAACCCACGCCCATCATATTCGAAGGCAAGTGCGACGCGGCCCGCGCCTACGGCGTTATCGGTGGAGAGCTGCTGAGTCTCGAGAAACAAGTGCGAATCCGAAGAGAATGGTTCTATAAAGACAAAGCGCCGACCTTATTGCCGGGAGGATTACCCGGCGGCCGGCGCTTGCTACCTGTCAGACCCGATTATAACGGATCAGGACAGATTTTTAAGGAGGTCTTGCGCCTCTGCTTTCTGGTCTTCGTTTCCTTCAAGGGAGACTTCTTCCAGGATGTCGCGAGCTCCGTCGGCATCACCCATCTCGATGTAGGCCCGCGCGAGATCCAGTTTGGTAGCGGCCTCATCGGTTCCGGCCAGGAAGTCGAAATCGTCCTCGTCACCGAGTTCGCTTTCATCAATGTCCGCAACCTGCGATTTGCGCGACTCATCGGAAACCTCATCAGACGCAACCGGGAGATCAAGATCACTTTCAGGTGTCTCCGAGTCTTCGAGCTCATCGGTTACACCCAGTTGCTCGAGATCCTCGGCATCTTCAACCGTCTGTTCAGGATCCGCTTCCTCTGCATCGCCCTCACCGAGTGTGTCCTCAAGACCAAGCTCTTCATCGAGTGACGCCTCTTCGCTCTCCTCGGGGTTGGCTGAATCGGCAGAATCGGAAAACTCTTCCATCAGGGCCAGGTCTTCATCGGAGACGTCCAGTTCCAGGTCATCCAGCGAAGATTCTTCCATCTCACTGCCACCAAGCTCGTCTTCTTCACCGGCTACCTTGTCCAGTTCAGCATCGAGCTCATCCAGGAATGACTCGTCCAGCGAATCAATATCCGATTCGCCGTCAGTATCAGCACTCTGCTCAGTGCCTTCCTCGGATGTGGTTTTAGGCCTTTCGTCTGGCAGCTCCTCCGCCAGGTCTCCTTCGTCCAGATCACCCTCTTCCAGATCAAGGCTCAGGTCGTCATCAGAATCGTCGAGCCCCTGCTCTGCGCCGGATGGCTTGTCAGAGTCCTCTTCGAATTCCGAAGACAGATCCCAGTCTGTGGACTCCTCAAGCTCGGAGGTGTCTTCGGTCGAAGGCTTTTCTTCGTCCGATTCCAGCTCCAGGCCCGACAGATCGTATTCGATCATATCGTCACGGCTTTCTTCTTTGCCCTCGCCGGATGCGTCCTCCTTGCTGGCCTCGGATTCGTCAAGCTCATCAAGCTCGAAATCAGACAGGTCAGTCTCTGAAAGGTCCGAATCAAAGTCGCCAAACTCGTTCTCGGCCGGCTCTTCTTTCTCAGCATCAAACTGATCGGCGAGAAGTTCTTCAGATTCAGGCTTGTCCTGCTTCTCAATGGACTCATCACCGGTTTCGTCAGAATCATAGGACGTAGCAAACGAATCGGAACGTAACTGAGACTCAAGGTCATCGATGCTGGGCATCGACTCCGCCTCTTCCAGCCGTGCGCGCAGCTGGTTCGCGGTGGTCAGCGCTTCTTCATCGTCCAGAGCCTCGACCTCTCCGAATTGTTTTTCGAAAGAGTCGCGATCCTGGGTATCTGCGTAGACACCGAGCAGCTTCAAGCGCAGATCGGTGCGACTGGGCTCACGGGAAATTGCGGTTTCCAGAGCTTGGGCAGCCCGATCATGCTGGCCATAGGCAATGTAAGAGTCAGCCTCGGCCAGGGCGTCGCCAGCCGCAGATTGCTGATCCTCTTCATCCAGGCTCAGATCGAAGGAATCCGTTTCTTCGTCGGTTTCATTGTTCAGTTGTTCGTAAAACGCCTTTTCCCGGTTTGCATTGCGGCGGGCAAGCAGC
>MDTC01224454.1_pt1 | contig 13960 bp, 16 predicted proteins | sample 811181 | NCBI WGS metagenome assembly MDTC01 (sample SAMN05326644, study PRJNA326480) | marine metagenome | isolation source: seawater | place: Pacific Ocean: North | collected 2011
AAAACACTTTTAATGTTGCTTTGATATTATACGGAACATTACTGATGATCAATTTAGTGTATTGTATCATCGGAGAATTAGAATGGAGACGGTTTTTTTATTTATGAGAAATCAACAAAAACGACCAAAAACTTTATCTAACATAATTTTTTTGCTGAGTGTAATTTATTTTCTTGGAATTGTTCCTATCAATTTTCTTATTTATTTAAATGATGGAATTCAGTTTGTGGATATATTAAATATTTGGTAAACATTGTTTTGCAGAATTTGTTCATATTTATATATAATGGACAAATTGTCGGATATAAAACACGGTATCACTATTCGTGGAAAAGAATATGGATTTGTAGGAATAACAGACGATGAAATTGATCAACGAGTAGATGAAATGTTATTATTCATAGATTCATTCAAAGGTTCAGCAGGAGGTACATTCGGAGAAGATATCGAGGCCTGCATTGATTTTCCATATGAAACACTTACACTTGAAAAATTTACTGAGTTTGAAAAAAAGTTTCGTGAAAAATATCCAACATTTGATGGACACATTTATTTGCATGATTTAAATCACTTTACTGCCTACGAAAGCAAAATTATAGATTCGTATGGAGACTTTGAAGATTTTGAGGACGAAGATGATTATGATGAAGGAGATGAATGGAAAAAATCAAATTAACTCATTTTCAAAAACGGACCAGCAGATGAATATTGCTTTTTTGCTCCGTAGTATAAAGTTGATATAAAATCGTCTAATTCTTTTCCACGAAACTTTGCAAATATTTTGACCCAATGAAAGCATTGAAGTTTAGCACATAATTGTGATGCAGTTCTTGGATTATCTAATTCAATTTCAATTGCAGAACGAAGAGTTGATTCCCAATCGTTGCTTCCGAAATTTATACTTTTTCCACCAATTTTCATAGACCGAATGTTATTAAATTCTTTAACATACTTTTCTATATCGTTTTTTGTCCATTTACCAACCCTTGGTATTTCTGTTCCCATACGACGTTTTAATCCTCTTTGATTTATAAATGGATCAATAGCATACCGACTAGAAACTTTTCCTAGTTTAGCAGCCGCACCTGCTTCGGTCATATCCATTTGAGTCGTTTCACGTTCACCACCTGAAAATGCACGAATTTGAACATCTACTTTGCTTCCTTTTACAAGTAATTGAAATTTCATTTCACCTGTTTTGAATTCTCCGTTTGAATTTAAATCAAGATCAAGTTTTATATTTCCGGTGAACGCAATATCAGAAATTGTATTTTGTTTGGTAACATTCGTTTCTTCTAAACGAACTGCACTATTACGATTAATTTTCTTTAAAGAAATTCCCACCAAATCATGCTTTACAAAACATTCACGCATATACTCATTTAAAGCATCAAGTTTCGCAGGAGGTTGAAGTTTCATATTAGCAATATCTTTTATTTTCTTTCTGATTTCAGAATCTTTACTTTTTCTTGTTGCGTAAATGTCAGCAGGATTCCAATTATCTTTAGTGCTAACTCCACATTGAGTAGTTGCTATTTTCTCAATGTAATTCATCATTCCATTTGGAGCATCACGTGAAAATGCAAATCCTGTTCCTTTTAAATATTTTTTAATTGCTTTTGCTTGTTTGCAAAATGTTTCATACCAATCGTCATCGTATTTTGGATAAACTTTTACTATTTGTTCGTGTGAAGGTATTTTATTAGAAGATACATACGATTCACAAAATAATCGTGTTGCGTTTTCTTGTTTTGCGGTTTCGGCTGCATTGATACTTGAACCACCACCTGGTCCTGATCCGTTGCCAAATGAAATTTTGATAGATGTAGCATTAGTTGCGGCTAATATTTTCTTTTTTAAATTAACTATATTTTCTCGTTTTTCAACTGACCTTGGAATTTTAACTTCACGAAAATCAGTGCTTGGATCAAGAACGATACACTCATTGTAATTTTTAGTAACGAACGTATAAATGGCTGCGACTTGTACAGAGTTTTTTTTCTTTTTGGAAATTATCTCTTTAGCAGATTTTGGTCTATAATTAAATGCCATTGAAAATATATATCAAAAGATGACATAAAAGAATTGACTTTTTATAATAATTGTATTAGTATTTAAAAATAATGAGAGAAATAAAGATTCCAAAAACTGCAACCGAGAAATACGATAAAGGAATAATAATGTATTTTGGTAAAAGTAAATACGATAACTCTAGGTGGAACAAAAATATAAGCACATGGGAAATGCTTAAAAAAAGATACGACAATGGACAACGAGATTCTCAAATGCAAAAATTATATGATGCTGAGTATTCTTTGATTCCTTGTTCTCCAAAAGATAATTTAGAATTTGATAAACTGATACTAAAAATTGCCGAGATAGTGAATGACTCATGGTTTCGTAAAAAGTTTGGAAGATTATTTTCTGATACAATACTAAAAGTAGAAAACGCAAGTTCACGACAAAATATAGCATTTGCGTTTGGAACAGATCAATTATCGTTTCCTCCACATTTTTGTAATGTGCCTATAATATTACATGAACTTTCACATATTATAGTTGACCGTCTTCAGTTTGTTGTCGCATTTAATAAAAATTATTCTCCACATGGAAGAATGTTTGCTTTTATTTACTTGGAACTTGTTAAGAAATTTATGGGGGAAGGTAGTTATACGATTCTTAAAACAGGATACAAAAACTTTAATGTAAAGTATCGCAATAGAATTCCCCAAACTTCTGCAAAAAAGAAAATATTAAGAGAACGACTTGCTTCGAATAAACTTAATGAAAACATTTAATGTTGATGGTAAAACTATTTACTTTGGAAGCAATGCTCAAGAAAATTCTGATTTAGTAGATCAGCACCGTATAAATTATCCAAACGGATATTGGTTTCATTTAAGCAATATTAGTTCAAGTCATGCTTTTTATTTAAACAATGAAACTTTAACAAAAGCAGAAAAAAATATAATAGGAAACATTTTGATAAATCTTAGCAATAAAACATTGCCGAAAAATCAGAAAATGATATATTGTAAGTTAAAAAATGTTAAAACGACCAAAACACCAGGATTAGTATATACATCAAATACTTCTGAAGTTTCAATTAAAAAAATATACAATTTAGATTTATCTTTTTATGTAAAATGAGATAACACTTGACAGATTGTTTTTTATTAGTAATATAAATTGCGTGAAAAACAAAAAGATTAATCAAGTGCTAAAAAGCAAAAATTTTGCCAATTATGGTGGAACTTATTGTGCAAAAAATGCTTTTTATACAACTGCATTTGATGGGGGTATTATTAAAGTCGTGCATGAAAATTATTCATGTGGGGAATATTGCTTAGAAAGTATTTGTTAAAAAGTATAAAATTTTAACTTTAATTGTAATAAAAATATAAAATATATTATAATTATAAAAAGTCCTTCTACGAAGGCATAATCCATTATGTGGATTACGAACAAATAAAAAATAGGAAAGTAATATGAAAGCAATATTCGAAAAAGTAAATGGATTCGTCAAGGGATTGACTGGAATTCTTCTCGGTGTCGTAGGACTCGGAGTAGCAGGACAGATTGTTCTTGGTGATAAAGTTGGTCTTGATGTTATTGGTAATCTTCAAGGAATCGTTGACGGTTTTGTAGGTGAAGGTGCTAGTCTTGCGGGACTTATTACTTTACTCGTTGTTCTTGCATTAGTTGCAGACAAGTCTGAGTAATTAAAAATAAATTATCAAATAGATAGTTTTTTTTTGGTGTCTTCTTGTTTCAACAGGAAGACACCTTTTTTTTCTTAAAATATAATAAATATATATTTTAAATAATACTTATATTAGTAATTTAAAAAAGGAATTTATTATGGCACAAGGAAAAAAAATAAGTGAATTGAACGAAGTTTCATCGGTAACAGACAACGATGAATTTCTTTTCGTTGATAAAGAAGGCAGTGGTGCTGACTCTGGAGTTGGAGGAAAAACTGCAAAAATCAAATTTTCAAATTTAAAAAAATCATTGGGAGTTATTTCTACCAACGGAAGTGACGGTTCTGACGGTGAAGATGGTTCAAATGGTTCGGGAACAAAAGGTCAAAAAGGTGAACCAGGATTCACAGGAGACAAAGGTGCTAGAGGAGAAAAGGGTGAATCTGCTCCACGTGGAATTAATGGTTCTGACGGACAAGATGGTGAAAAAGGTGAAAAGGGTAATACAGGTGAAACACCAACATTTGTTTATGACTCTAGTACAAAAACTCTTACAATAACATCCTAAATGGCAACTCAAAATATTCAACTATCTAATGTTGAAAATATCATATTTGATGGTCAGCAAGTTAATAAACTTGTATTAAATGGAAATATGATATGGCAAAGTGATGTTACACCACCAGATGTTCCAAATCCATTTACAAATACACCAACAAAAGATACAACTCCAACATGGACATGGAGTTCAATACAAGATGCAATTGTTTATGGTGTAAAACTTAATAATAATTCGGAAATAGAAACATCGTCGACTTCGTTTACTCCTTCGTCACCACTTTCACAAGGAAATCATACACTACAAGTTCGTGCAAAAGATAATGCTAATAATTGGAGTGCATACGGAACTCATACAATAACAATTGATACCACTGCTCCTGCTGTTCCAAGTCCAACTTCACAAACTCCTACTAATGATACAACACCAACTTGGACATGGTCTAATGTAAGTGGAGCAGTATCTTATCGTGTGCGTTTAAACGGAACATTGCAAGGTGATGTTTCAACAACAAGTTATACATCATCAAACTTACCACAAGGAACTCATACAATTCAAGTTGCAAGTGTAGATGGAGCAGGAAATGTAAGTGCTTATGGAAGTCATACGATCATTATTGATACAACTGCTCCAGGAATTCCAAGTCCAAATACACAAACTCCTACCAACGATACAACACCAACTTGGACATGGTCACCAATAAGTGGAGCAACTTCATACCGAATGAGATTAGATGGTGCGTTGCAAGGTAATACATCATCAACAAGTTATACTCCACGTGTATTATCTACAGGAAGTCATACATTTTCTGTTGCAAGTATAGATAGTGCAGGAAATACAAGTCCATACGGAAGTCATACAGTTTTTATTGATACGACACCTGCGGGATTGCCGAATCCAAGTACTGCAACTCCAACTAACGATAATACACCAACTTGGAATTGGCCAGCAGTAAGTGGTGCTAGTTCATATAGTTTAAAATTAGATGGAGTTTCAAAAGGTACAACAACATCTACAAGTTATACTGCACCAACTTTATCAGATGGCAATCACACACTTCAAGTTGCAAGTATAGATAGTGCTGGTAATATGAGTTCATATAAAAGTCATACAGTTACAATTGACACAATAGCACAAGGTGTACCAAGTCCGAGTACATCAACTCCCACAAACGACAATACACCAACTTGGACTTGGTCAGCAATAAGTGGAGCACTTGGTTATAGTTTAAAATTAGATGGAGTTTCAAAAGGTACTACTTCATCTACGAGTTACACATCTACACAATTATCACCCGGAAATCATACATTTCAAGTTGCAAGTGTAGATAGAGCAGGTAATGTAAGTGCATTTGGAAGTCATGTTGTTAAAATAGATACTTCTGCTCCTTCAATTCCTGTGTTCTTGGATTCAAATAAAAGATTTTATCAAACACGAAGACCTAAAATAGAGTGGTCAGAATCAACCGATCCAAATTGCACAGGTGAAAATTGCGTAACATATGACGTAGCACTTGGATACGAGGGTGAAGCACCTTGGGAAGAATCTTTATATAATCAATGGTCACCTGATGTAAATCTTGACGATGGTTTTTATAATTTAAGAGTAAGAGCAAAAGATTCTGCTGGAAATGTAAGTGATGTTGTTGCTTACGGTTTTTGGATTGATAATGTAGCACCTCCAAATGTTGAATTCAGTACTTGGTCCTCTGAATATCAAAATACAACCAAACCAACATGGAGATTTAATAAAAGTTGGGATACAGATTATGTTGAATGTAAATTAAATAATGGGGCAATTTTTATTATTGATTGGGGTAGTAGATATACTCCAACAGAACCACTTGATCCAAGCATTCCACATACTCTTCACATTCGTGGTTGTGATGATGCAGGTAATAAATCTGCATGGACTTCTTATACTATAAATATTGATTTGGATATGCCAATTGCACCGGTAATAACTGTTGCATCTCCTACAACTGATTTGACTCCTACTTGGTACTGGACATCAAGTGCAGATGCGATTGAATATGGTGTAAAACTTGGAAACGATCCGTGGGTAAGTGAACAATACATCGAGGAAACAAATTACACACCAACGTCAAATTTATCTTCAGGATGGCATACTTTGTATGTTCGTGCGAAAGATAGAGCAAATAATTGGAGTTCTACTTCATCAAAATCCGTGTATATTATTGCATCTTCTTCTCCACCAACCGGTGATCCGTCACCGAATTTTACACCAAGTAGTGTTAGTATCAGTGCAATTGAATCGTATAATTTTAAACCAACAATAACTTGGTCTTCTGTGAGTGGTGCAGTAAGATACGAATTACAAGTTAACGGTGGATCATGGATTTCAGTTACAGGAAATTCATATAAACTTGAAACACCAATAACTCTTGGTGCAAACAAAGTTGCAGTTCGTGCGGTGGATAGTGCAGGAAACAAAGGAACACCGAGAGAAAATACTTGGAACGTACAAACTCCAAATACACCAGAAATATTAGAACTAGATTGTTTAGATAAAACTGCAAATTCATGGCAATTTGATTGGGCATCTGCGACAGGTGCAATTGAATACGAATACCGGATCAATAATTCTTCACCTACAAAAATAAACGATACTATATATAATTTTACGAATCTATCACCCGGAGATTACAAAGCAGAAGTAAGATCACATGGAGGTGCAGGTAATTATTCTAATTGGTCAAGTGTATTTTTTACACTAAGAAATCAAATCGATGTACTTACCAAAAGTCCTATGGTAATGCCGGTTACCGTAGATTCAACTGATAAAACCGTAACTTTATATTTATCACGTGATACGTGTGGAGGGAAATTTGGTATTAATTGGGGTGACGGAACATATGAAGAAGAAGAAAGTAGTGTTTGGACAGGTGGAAGTAAGCATCACACTTATGCAAATGCGGGAAGTTATGAAATCAAAGTGTACGCAGAAACAGGAGTATTATACAGAGTTCTACCAAGTTACCAAAACGATAGTAAATTCAAGATAAAAGGAGTTTCATCATGGGGAGATTTAGGTCTTACTTCTTTACATTCGCAATTTGAGGAAGGTGATGTTCAAAATATGGTTATACCAAGCAATATTCCAAGTACAGTTAGATCAATTTCAAGTGCATTTAAAAGTGTAATATATCCAAGTGATACTTACAGTTGGAATTACACAACGACTTCTAATTACAAAGTGTTTGATGCAATTAAATCTTGGAATGTAAGCAATATCAAAAGCATGGATTGGTGTTTTTATGATAATGAATTTTTTGATACAGATATTGGTGGTTGGAATGTAAGTAATTGCAATGATTTTGCATTGATGTTTGCGGATTGTGAAGTATTTGATCAAAATTTGAGTTCATGGAATATAAATACTTCCGAACCCGTTGATATGCATGGAATGTTTAAGTATTGTAAAAAATTCAATAATCCAATAGGAAATTGGAATATGTCACAAGTCACACGCACGTCACATATGTTTTATATGACTAAACGATTTAATCAAAATCTATCACCTTGGAACACACGAAATATTACATCTATGAAATGGATGTTCAGTTATGCTAGAGATTTTAATAACGCAGGAAGTTCAGCAATAGGTAATTGGAACGTAACATCGTGTGAAAATTTTGATTTGATGTTTAAAGAAACAAATATGGATCAAAATTTATCAAATTGGTGCGTAAGTCATATAAGTTCTACTCCATCTTCGTTTGCCACAGATTCACCACTAGGAAATAATTCAAATAAACACCCAAAGTGGGGTCAACCTTGTTAAATTAATTTTGCTATTGACTTTTTATAATTTCTGATGTAGATTCGGAAATATGAGTTTAAATCAACGAGAAATAAATTATTTGGCAAAAATATCATCCGAAAAACTTGAGAGCAATTTTTATGATTCTCAGAATTTTATGTCGGAAATCGTTTATTTCGCAAGTAATAAAAAAACACAATAAATTAACGAAAATAAACATATAATTATGAATCACTTAATTGAATTAACAACCGAGGAACTACTTGTAATTGCGAATAATGTGGAAGCAAACTTGCAAATTTCTATTGACAACAATATACCTCGTAGAGTAACATTCTATCAAAATATGCAAAATAAAATACAATCTGCATTAAATGGACCCGTAGCTCAGTGGTTAGAGCAGGGGACTCATAATCCTTTGGTCGCAGGTTCAAATCCTGCCGGGTCCACCAAATTAATTCAACCAACAATATAATGACAAACTTTAATAACGTTACTAAAATTATAACCCACGCAGGACACGCACATCGTGACGATTTTTTGTCAGTGTGTTTTACTCTTGCTTTGTGTGCAGAATACAATAACGAACCTGTTGTTGAACGAAGGAATCCAACCGAAGAAGAACTTAATGATGCAGATGTCGTTGTTTTAGATGTAGGTGAAAAGCATCAACCTGAACTAAGCAACTTTGATCATCATCAATTTAATCGTAACGATGATCCCGCGTGTGCATTGACTTTGCTATTAAAGAGCATGGACATTTACGAAGAAGCAAATCTAGGATTTCGTTGGTTGAATGTCACGGAAAAATTTGATAGTAAAGGACCTTACTTTGTCGCAAATGAAATAGGAATTGAATGGAACAAAATTTCAGATGCTACATTTTCTCCGATTGAAGAAGCAATTCTTAATAGATTTTCATCCACCAAATATAATCCAAAGTCTGATGTTTATATTCTGATGCGACACATTGGTCAGCAACTACTAAATACATTAGAACAATTCACCGAAAGATGGCAAACTTTATCAGAAACCACCACAACACTTGAAGTGGATAATAATTTAATTGTTGTATCAGTTGGTGTAAACGGAGACGATGATCCTTCATTTGCATTAAATGCGTTCGTTGAAGAAAAACATCCATCTGCTATTGCAACTGTTACTTTGGATGATCGTGGACACGGAATGTGTTTGTTTCGGTTAAACGATTTTGATAAATTAGACTTTTCACGAATAGAAAAAGATAATCGTGTATTATTTGCACACAAAAATGGGTTTGTGGCAAAAACACATAATATACTTGATATCCAAGAACTTACAGAACTTTTTGAAAAAAGTTTAAAGTAAATTCTACTTTTTATAAAAAAAATGCTTGACTTTTTACATATGGTGTGGTAATCTGTTATTTCAAAATCAAACTAATCAACCTAAATAAAAATAACATTATGAAAAATATCCTAACTATAATTACATTATTGTCTGCGTTTGCAGTTTCTTCTACTTTGGCATCAACAACACCTGGTTGGGGTCAGAAACAAACACAAAGAACAATCGGAGGTGCTTTGGGTGGAGCAACAATCGGTGGAATCATCGGACATCAGCATGATAAACAAAAAGAAGGAATCATTATAGGTTCTATTCTTGGAATGGTCATTGGAAATCAAAGTGGAAAGGGATCAGATGCCCGTGAGGAACAACGCAGATGGGAACTTCAAAAACGAGAAATGGCACATCGTGAGGAACTTAAACGACGTGAGCAACAAAGAATTGCAGAAGCACGAAATAGACAGTTTCAATATCAGCAGTCTAGGCAGGTAACTTCGGGTGGATACCCAAATACCAATCATGGTGATGAAGTTACACAAGCAAGACATCGTGCAGAGCAACGAGAAGCAGAACTAAATCGTGAACTAGAAATTCGTAGAATTCAGGAAGAAAGACGAAAAGCACTGCTTGAGTTTCAAGAACGTGAAAGAATCGCACAGGAACAATTGCAACGACTTCGCAATGGAGAGAGTGTGGATTTCTCACCAAGTTCTGCATCTAACAATCCAATTTATTAATTTTAATACAAAATTTATTATGCCAAGAGCAATTAAGGATTTACCTGAATCGTTTCAGTCACTATTTTATGAATTGAAAGCAGAACATGACGCACTAGAAGCATCTGCATCTGATTATGTGATTCACCCAACAAAGCATGATATTCAAGACGAATACGAACGACTTGATTCAGTTTTGGAAGAAGAAGATGAACAAGAGTACGATGAGTATGATGAAAATACATATGATATGAGTGCAGTATCGTCTGTTATGCGTAATGCATTTGGAGAATTTGATGATGAAGAACATGAAGAAGATGATTATGAGTAGGAACATAATCGTGTGTTGGTAAGTTGATTAAGAACCACTTCTACGGAAGTGGTTCTTTTTTTAATATTCTTGCGTAAACATAAATGTTAATATATATTTAAGATAACAATAATAAAAAAAATGAATGAAAAAAGTGCAAATTGGGGATTAATACTTGTAATACTAGCAATTTTAATGATAATATTTTGGAAACCATAAAAATGGAAAACTATAATAATTTAAGAAATACAAAACATACTCTTACAATCAAGAATAGAAAAACAAAAGATCTTATTTTAAAAAAAACTTTTAAAACAGAATCGGATGCATTTAATTATTTAGAAGAAGTAAGATCATTTAAAAACAATTCAGAAACATTAAGTTTTCATATTGTAGGAGCAAATTGTATTTATTTTTGTTAAATGGCATCTTACTTTTCAAATTTAGGATTAAGACTGATTTTATGGACAACGGTAATTGTTTATTTTTTTCAGTCATATTATTTTCCATCTGTTGATGAATTATTTGGATTGTTTTATATTACAAATCCTAATTTTCAGATTTATCAATTTATATCATATGCGTTTCTTCATGTTGATCCGATTCACTTGATCGTGAATTTGCTTGTTTTGACGATTGTCGGTGTTGAACTTGAACGTGATATTAAAACTATACCATTTCTAATGCTCAATCTAATAACGGCAATATCAGCAGGTGTAGTTCAAATGATTGCTAATATGATTTGTGTGTTTTTAGTCTTTGGAACAATTGATCCATACGGAGATAATTTACTTACATCTGCAACGAAACTTGAATTACTTGTGAGTCAGGGACCTTGGATGTTTTCTATGCTCAATTCCGTCACAATAGGTGCATCTGGTGCAGTATTTGGAGTATTAACTGCTTTTGCTTATTTGTATCCAAAGAAAAAAATATACTTTCTTTCGGAAGTTTCCGTATCAACTAGATTTATAATAATTTGTTACATTCTATTGCAAATATACAATGGATTTGCGTATTACCAAGATGGAATTGCCCACTTTGCTCACCTTGGTGGAGTGATTTCAGGATTGTTTGTAGCAATTTACTATAAAAGAAAATACTCATTGAATTTCAAAGTATGAAAATCTTAATTTATGTTGGGTATTTTAAAAACAAGTGGAATGCAAATTCTATTCACACAACGGGTGTAGGTGGAAGTGAGCAGTGTGTTTTGTATTTAGCAAAACAATTAGCAACGCAACATAAAGTTTATGTAGTTGGTGATGTTCTTGAGGATACAATAGATGGTGTGGAATATAAAAGTATATCTAATGCAAATAAAGATTTAAAAAAAGAGTACATGGATTGTGTTATTGGTGTAAACTATTTGAATTATTTTTATGAACTTAATCAAATTAAATTTGACAAAAGTTTATTTTGGTTACACAACACAGAGTTTCATATTTGGCATCGTGGTACGGTTTTAAGAAATGGTGGTAGGTATGCTTTACAAGAAAAAAGACTTACACGAATTATTTGCTTAACCGATTGGCACAAAAAGTATTTTGCAAATGAATATCCTGAGATAGCACATAAAATTTCAGTAATTGGTAATGGAATTGATTATGATTCGTTTCACAAAAATATTCAAAAGAAATCAGAAACTTTTATTTATACATCTCATGCTGAAAGAGGACTTTTAAAAGTTCTTGAAGAGTGGGATCAAATTTGCAAACAAAGACCCGAGTGTGTATTGCATATAGCAACACCTGAATATGGTCTTGAATACTATAACAAACATTTTTCTGAGTATGTAAATCAATTCACTAATATAAAATTTCATGGTTCACTTAGTCGTGAAAAATTATATAAATTAATGTCAGAATGTGAATATTGGTATTATCCAACTGACTATGAAGAAACATTTTGCATAACTGCGTTAGAGATGCTTGCACATCAAGTAAAACCTATAACTTCATTAAAAGCAGGACTCAAAGAAACATTAAATAATTTTAATTGCGAAAAATTTGATGATATTATTGACTTTAAAAAAGTTAATGATTATATTAAAGAATGCGACTGGAAAAATAAATTAAACGAATGGGAAACATATATATACAACATGAAGACTGAATTTGAAATAGATTGTATTTACATAATTGCATTACACTCAAATGCAGAAATTATAGAAAAATGGAAAGACCAAATCAAAAGTAAGTTATTTATTGATTATGATGGAAAACTTGCAATCAAAAATGGTCGTAATGGAAATGAAATAACAGAAGAATGGTTAGATAGCAGAAATCTAAAAATATACAACGATTGGAAACTAGAAGATTCAGATAATTCTTGGTGGTCACGTGATATGTCGGCAGGTGAACTTGGTTGTTCGTTATCTCATTATGAAATTTGGAAAAATGCCAAGGAACAAAACTTTGAAAGAATACTTGTACTAGAAGAAGATTTTCTTATTCAATCTGAATTTACTATGAAAATGGTAAATGATTTACCTGATGATTGGGATATGGTTTATTTTGGTCGGAATTTAATAAACGGAAATGAAGATAAAAAAGTAAATGATAGTTTTGTTAAACCTGGTAAAAGTTATAATTCTCATGCTTATATTTTGAGTGCAAGTGGTATTGATAAAATAATGAATAATAAGTTTGATCAAAATATAATTCCTGTTGATGAATACTTGATTTGCAATTATCAAAAACACGAACGAAAGGATTTACATTTCTTTGAAGACAAAATGAATGTATATGCTTTACCCGAAAGCAAATGCATTGTTACTCAAACAAGCAAAGGATCATCAGACGGTCCAAAAATACCATCAAATCTTAATCATAAAAAAATGCTATATAGTTTTTATGATAATCCTGATAAGTGGGCAGAAAAATTCATTAGTTATCCTGCACGAACAAAAGAATTTGATCTTATCATAGACGAACCATTTGAAAATTGCTTCTCAATGCCACTATTCACAAAAGATTTTTGTAATTACATGATTGAAGAAGCAGAAGAAGCAAATGTATGGAGAACCGATAGACACGAATATTTTCCAACAACAGATTTTCTTCTTAAAGATATTAAATTTGAAAAGATTTATTATGAAGTATTAAAAGAATTTGTTTTTCCTGCACTTATTCATTGTTATTCTTTAGACGGAAAAGGATGGTCTGAAATGGAAAGTGAAGATTTTTGTGCGAGATATTTACCAAATGCACAAGGTCATTTGAGTCTTCATCACGATCATTCACATCTAACTGCGTTAGTAACATTATCAGATAAATCAGATTATGTAGGTGGGGGAACTTATTTTTCCAAGCAAAAGCAACTTGTTAAAGAAGAACAAGGATATGTTTCATTGCATCCTGGTAATATAACTCACAAGCATGGAGCAAGATCAATCACAGAAGGTTCTCGGTATATTATCGTATCGTTTTTAAGAAGTTTAAAATATTAAGTCATTTTCATTAAATAATGCTTGACTTTTTATAATTTTTTTGGTAGTATTCTTGTATTGAGAGTGAGAAAGAACCAAATTAAAAATTCAAACGAAAGAGAGAAAATGAAT
>MDTC01254813.1_pt1 | contig 13959 bp, 15 predicted proteins | sample 811181 | NCBI WGS metagenome assembly MDTC01 (sample SAMN05326644, study PRJNA326480) | marine metagenome | isolation source: seawater | place: Pacific Ocean: North | collected 2011
ATAAAATATTAGTTGTCTCTCAAAAGGGAGTTTTAAAAATAATACCTCCAGAGTTAACCACTCATTTCAATGATGATATGATAGTGTTAGAAAAATGGTTGCCAAAAAAACCTATTTCTGCTATATATTTTGATGGAAAAAAAGAAAAGTATTTTGCTAAAAGATTTTTTATAGAAAATGAGAATAAAGAGGAGGTTTTTATATCAGAAAAAAAGGGGTCTTTTCTTGAGTTAGTATCTACCGATTGGAAACCAGTTTTTGAAATTGTTTTCAGTAAATTAAGGAATAAAGATCAAAGACCTAGTCAAAGAATTGTCTTTGAGGAATTTATTTCGGTCAAGGGAATTAAAGCACAGGGTAATCAATTAACTTCTCATAAGGTTAAGCAGGTTAATATTTTGGAGCCGATAGAGTTTATTCCATCCATCGATAAATCCGCTATTGAAAATGAAGAAGTCAATAATCAGGATATAAATAATAACGAAAATGAACCAGGTTCAACTCAGACTACTTTATTCTGATTGCCTCTGCCTTTAGTTTTTCAATATTCCCCAGAAAAGAGTATTCATAAGTATAGGAAGAATCAGTAGTTGTAAGTATTTTAATCAGTATATTTTTCTTTTCATTTAAACTTTTTGGATTAATAGGTGATAAAATCATCTCACAATCATTTACCCACCTGACATTGCTAGAGTCAATCTTTCCATCAAATTCTTCAATTTGTATTCCATTATAATTTCTTGAAAAGGTCGATTTGTATGTTGTGTTATTTACTGTTGTTTCAGTGTAAAAATTCCCAGTATGATAATCTTTACAATTCCTTTCTGGGTTTTTACAGCCTATAAATAATATAACTAATAGGAGTGAGTTAATTTTTTTTGAAGGTACCATCTTTGTAAAGTATTATAACAGATTCAATTTTACTGCTTTTAGTATTATTTTTTTTAGTAAGCTTCGTTCTTTTGCCTGAAATTATCCAATTTAAATCAGTTTCAGGGTATCTTTCCTTAATTTTTAGAAAAAAATCTAAACTTGGTTTATTTCTACCACTAAAAAAGTGTGCCAAGCTAGATCTTTGAATTCCAATTTCAGCAGCAAACGCAGATTTTGTTAATGATTTACTTTCAATCATTTTTTGAATACGTGTACTTATCGACATGTTTACAAATGTAAACAAAAAGAAATAAATATCTATAAAATAAATACAAAATTATATTAAACAATCACATTAATTGAAATATAATAAAACATTGATATATAGTTATTTGTGATATTTTATTTATAATTTTTTAAATCTAAAGCAGCAAATACAGAATAGACTTTAATTAATCCTCAATTAAATCACCTGTTTTATATAATTTTTATAAAATTTTGCATGTTTTTTTAATAAAATAGTAAAGATGGTACTATATTTGCAACTATTTTTTTTAATAATTAATAGTTATGTCAAAAATGAAATTAGATGAAATAGATCATCAAATACTTGATATGTTAATCGAGAATACGCGTACACCCTTTACAGACATTGCAAAGAAACTACTTATTTCAGCCGGTACTGTTCATGTAAGGGTAAAAAAAATGGAAGATTATGGTCTAATTAAAGGATCATCTCTAATTTTAGATTACGACAAACTTGGCTACACCTTTATAGCATATGTTGGATTATATATTAGAGACACTTCCAAAATAAAGTTTATTGTCCAGCGAATAAATGAAATTCCTAATGTTACAGTTGCACATATTACAACAGGGAAGTTTAATATTTTTTGCAAAATTAGAGCTAAGGGAACAACAAATGCGAAGAATATAATCTTCAAGCTTGATGAAATTGAAGGTGTATACAGAACCGAATCAATGATTTCATTAGAAGAAAGTATAAATGATAAAAAGAGATTAATGCACTCAATTTTTAAAGATATGAGCTAGTCTCTATAAAATTTAAAAGCATCCTCAATTTCAATTTCTGTAACAGCCTGATTGATTATAGGTTTACCGATATTTTCTAGTAATACAAACATAGGTTTGTCATCAGTATTTTTTTTATCATGTTTTAACAAGCTAATAATTTTAGAAATATCTAAATCACTAAATTTAGTTATACCAAAATGTTTATTGATGTACATTTTAATATCACACACAAGCTGATAATCAAATCCTGTTTTTAAAAAGGATAAATATGTTTCTAAAATAATTCCAATTGAAATCGCTTCTCCATGTAACAACTCTCTATCAGTGTTAAGGAGGTGTGATTCTATTGCGTGACCTAGTGTATGACCATAATTTAAAAATTTTCTCGTGTTGTATTCAAGAGGATCATTTTCTATAACATTAACTTTAGTAATAATAGATTGGTATATTAACTGATGTGGTATATCATCAATTGAATCCAACTTTTTTATCAAATCGAATTCAGATTTTTTGCTAATTAAACTATGTTTTATCATTTCTGCATAACCAGCAGTTTTTTGCCTTTTGTTGAGTGTACCAAGAAACCTGTAATCAACTAAAATAATTTTTGCAAATTCAAATACACCAATAATGTTTTTAATTTCTTTAAAATCAATTCCTGTTTTTCCTCCAATACTTGCGTCAACCATTGCTAGAAGTGTAGTGGGTACATTAACAAATTTTATACCCCTCATAAATGTTGACGCAATAAACCCGCCTAAATCTGTAATCATACCCCCACCAAGATTAATTATTAAATCACTTCTTTTAAATCTGATTTCTATTAAAAATTTCCATATCTGGATTGATGTATCAATATTTTTGGAGTTTTCACCAGGTTTTACAGAATGATAAAACAATCTAGATTTAATCATATTTGAAACTTCATCATTTCTAGAAGTTATTGAGGTAATAAAGATTTCAAGACAATTTTTCTTTGTGTTATCATCGGTTAAAATTAATATTTTATTAAAATTATTATTCTTAATATAATCTGTTAACTCTAGATAACCATCTTGATTAAATAAAATTGAAAATTTGTCTTTTTTTATTGGGTTCATTGTTAAAATATAACTTTCTCAAAATAAACTAATAAATTTAATAAAGATATAATTCTTGTAAATTATATTTGAAAAAAAATCCTTTGGAATTTAATAATACTGAAATAGCATTTAGTTATAAGTCAAATTACGAGCTCAGGAGAGCTTATTATTTATTTAAACTACTATCACTTGGATTTATCTCTAAAGTTGGCAGAAAACTGCTTAAAATACTTATCAATATAAACTTTCCGTTGGATTTTTTAATTCTAAAAACAATTTATGCTCAATTTTGTGGAGGAAGAGATATTTATGAGTGTAAGTATGTAATTGACAATCTAAAAAAAAATAAAGTTTATTCTATATTAGACTACTCTGTTGAGGGTTCGATTACAGAGAATGATTTTGAAAACTCTTTAAATAAATGTTTAAATATCCTTTCCGAGTGTAAATCGAAGAATTTATCAAAATTTATTGTGTTTAAACCCTCTGCCGTAGGAAGATTTTCACTTTACAAAAAAGTTAGTTCAAAACTTGACCTAGATGCCGAGGAGAAAAATGAGTGGAACAGGTTAGAAAATAGATTTAACAAAATATGTTTGGAAGCTTCAAAAACAAATATAATGGTGCTTGTTGATGCTGAAGAAAGTTGGATTCAAAATGCAATTGATGAATTGGTTTACAATATGATGAAATTATACAATAAAAATAAAGCTGTTGTATTTAATACTCTACAGGCTTACAGAAAGGATAGATTTGAATATTTAACCAAAACACATCATAATTCATCCGGGGAATTTAAAATTGGAGTTAAACTTGTCCGTGGTGCCTACATCGAAAAAGAAAGAAAAAGAGCTGTTAGATATAACTATATGTCTCCGATATGTGATGATAAAACTCATACTGATACAATATTTAATAATTCATTGGAGTATATCATTAAAAACATAGATGATTTCGGATTGTTTATTGGTTCACACAATGAAAAAAGCAACCTACTTTCAACTAAACTTTTAAAACAATATAATATTAAATCAGATGATGATAGAATTTGGTTTAGTCAATTATATGGGATGAGTGATAATATTAGTTTTTCTCTAGCAAAAAGGGGATACAATGTTGCTAAATACCTTCCTTTTGGTCCGGTTAAAGAAGTTATGCCATACCTGATGAGAAGACTTGATGAAAATTCTTCCATTTCATCTCAGACAAACAGAGAACTTAAATTAATTCAAAAGGAAATTGGAAGAAGGAAACGGTAATTAGTTACCTCTCTAAAATTTTATAATCATATATTTCTGCAATATCTCTGCAATTTTTAATAATTACCCAAATTTTTTTCAATTTATTTTCATCTTCAAAGAAATATTCTTTACAATCCTCTAATGATGTGTTGCTTTTTGAAAAATCAATCTTTCCATCAGAAATTGCATTCAATATCATTAATGAATCCTTTTTTGAATCATGATTATTGAAAATCATTCTTTTTTTTAATATGTCTTTCTTTACTCTTGCATCTGGAAGATAACTACATGAGGTTTTTTTCCCACTTAGAAAAAACATTAGTAATATTAAACCAATGATAAATCCAAAGGAAAAGAATTTTAATCTGTTTATAAAGTTCATTTGAGAATATTATTTTAATATGATTTCTCTTGTTTTTTCGTCTATGAATTTAATATATATTTCTTTATAATTATCAACAATTCTACTCATTGCTATTTCAGGCCACTCTATAAAACAAACTGCTCCACTTTCTAGGTATTCTTCAAAACCAATTACATCCAATTCTTTTAATGATTTTAATCTATATAGATCAAAATGATTGATTAAAATTTCTGAAATTCTATACTGATTAACAACTGAAAAAGTTGGACTAGTTATGTTATCTTTTACTCCTATTTCTTTTAACATTGATTTTATAAGTGTGGTTTTGCCTGACCCCAATTCACCTTTAAACAAAATAATATTAACATCACCAATCTCATCAACTAATGACCTAGCTACATCTTCAATTTCATCCTCTGTAAATTTAACTTGATAAATCATGTTATTTGGGACTTAGCGTTATAAAAGGTATAATCATTTCCTCCATAGAGACTCCTCCATGCTGATATGTGTTTTTATAGTAGTTGCTAAAATGATTATAATTATTTGGATAAACCATATAAAAATCTTCTTTTGTAAAAACAAAAGAGGAATTAATGGATGTTTTTGGAAGTAAAATATCGTGAGGGTTATTGTAAATAATATTTTCTTTTTCATTTGAAGTCAGGCTTCTTCCTGTTTTATATCTCAAATTTTGACTTGAATTCTTGTCACCAATTATTTTTGTTGGATTTTTAACATTTATTGTTCCATGGTCAGTTGTAATAATTAGTTTAAAACCAAGATCTTTTGCACCTTTAATTATTTCATACAAAGGAGAATTAACAAACCAGCTTTTAGTTAGTGACCTGTAGGCTTTATCATTAGATGCTAATTCTTTAATCATTTCCATTTCTGTTTTGGAATGAGAAAGCATATCAACAAAATTGTAAACAACAGTTGTTAATTTGTATTGTAATAATTGTTTAAGATTATTTGAAAGCTTAATACCGTCCTTAAGGTTAGTAATTTTGTAATATTGAAATTTTAAATCTTTTATATTGAACCTTGCTAAATTATTTTCTAAAAGTTCTGACTCATATAAATTCTTCCCTCCTTTTTCAAAATCATCTTTCCAATATTGGGGAAATTTGTCCTTAATTTCTTTTGGCATCAGACCAGCAAAAAGTGAATTTCTTGCATATTGTGTACTCGTAGGAAGGATACTAAAATATGAAACCTCTTTATCTTTGTTAAAAAAATCAAGAATTGATGGTTCTATAACCATCCATTGGTCATATCTTAAATTATCAATTAGCAGTAGAATCACAGGTTCTTCGTTTAATTCATTGATTAAATATTTTTCAATAACATCACATGAAAGGGTAGGCCTATCATTTCCATTAACCCATGATTCATAATTTTTTTCTATAAATTTTGAAAAGATAGAATTTGCTTCAGCTTTTTGATTGTTTAATATCTCGATCATGGTATCATCATTAATCTCTGATAATTTCAATTCCCAACGAATTAATTCCAAATAAAAGCTTATCCATTCTTTATCATCTTCTAATTCTGTCATTTTTAATGACAAACCTCTAAATTCTTTTTGGTAATCAGAAATGCTAAAATCTTTGATCAATTCTTTATTTTTCAGTGTTTTTTTTAAACTTAATAGAATTTGGTTAGGATTAACAGGTTTAATTAAATAATCAGAAATTTCTTTTCCAATAGCTTCCTCCATTATATTTTCTTCCTCACTTTTGGTAATCATAATTACCTTAAGATTAGTGTTAAATTTTTTAATTTCCTTCAAAGTTTCTATTCCACTAATTCCTGGCATATTTTCATCTAGTAATATTGCATCATAATGTATTTTTCTCAATATCGATAGGGCATCATTACCATTTGTACATGTGTCTATATCATATCCTTTTGAATTCAAAAAAATTATATGAGATTTAAGTAAATCAATCTGGTCATCTACCCATAGTACTTTTCGTTTAGTCATTTTTAATCTATTATTCCAATAAAGTTAACTCATAAGATATAAAGTTTAAGCAAATATTTAATTAAATTAACAAAGCTTTAAAGGTTGTATTTGTAGAAATTTCCTAATTTTGCGCTCTATGAAATTAACTTTAGCCGAACTGGCAAAAATACTAAACGGAAAAGTTGTTGGTAACGAGAGTGCTATTGTAAATGGTTTATCTAAAATCGAGAATGCTGAAAAAGGTAATATCGCTTTTTTATCTAACCCAAAATACTTACCATGGCTATATAAAACAAAAGCCTCAGTTGTTATAATAAATAATGATTTAAAATATGAAAATAAAAATATTCCCAATTTAATTTCCGTAGACAATTCATATTTATCATTTAACATACTACTTAATAAATATGGTCCAAAAAAAACCCAATCTTTTGGACTTAGTAAATTGTCAAGTGTTAGCAAATCATCAGTTTTAGGATCTAATGTTTCTGTTGGTAAATATTCTGTAATTGAGCCAAAAACCATAATCGGTAATGAAGTAATAATTATGGATAATGTTTCAATCCAGAATAATGTAAAAATTGGAAATAATTGTATTATACACTCAGGTGTGAGGATTTATGAAGATTGTCAAATTGGGGATAATTGTATAATTCATTCAAACTGTGTTATCGGTTCTGATGGTTTTGGTTATGCTCCAAACCAAGATGGCGAATACATAAAAACACCACAATTAGGTAATGTTTTAATCGGAAATAATGTTGAAATTGGATCTAACTCTTCAATAGACCGAGCTACGTTAGGATCAACTACTATTTCAGATGGCGTTAAGATTGATAATCTTGTTCAAATTGCTCACAATGTTAAAATAGGAAAAAATACAGTGATTGCTGGCCAATGTGGAGTAGCAGGTTCAACAATTATAGGAGAAAATTGTCAGATTGGAGGTCAAGTTGGAATAATTGGACATCTTACTATCGGGAATAATGTTAGAATTAACGGTAAAACAGGGGTTTTTAGTAATATTAAAGACGATACAGTTTTAAGAGGTAATCCTGCAATAGAAGAAAAGACATTTAACAGATCATATGTATATTTTAGAAATTTTGAAAAAATAGCTGCTGATGTCAATGCGTTAAAAAAATTACATGATAATAACAACTAAAAATAATCAAACTACAATTTCAAAAAAAATTTCTCTAACTGGTGTTGGATTGCACACAGGAAAAGATGTCACATTAACTTTTATTCCATCAGAATCAAATTCAGGTTATAAGTTTAAAAGAATAGATTTAGATGGTCAGCCGATTATTGAGGCTGACATCAACTATGTTACAAATACTGAACGTGGAACATGTCTAGATAAAAATGGTATAAATATTCAAACATGTGAACATGTTTTAGCCTCATTAGTTGGACTAGAAATTGATAATGTACTGATTGAATTGGATGCATCTGAACCACCTATAATGGATGGTTCTTCAAAATATTTTGTTGAGGCTTTAGAAAATGCAGGAATTAAAGAGTTGAATGAAAAAAGAAAAGAATTTGTTGTAAAAAAAGTTATTTCATACAAAGATGAAGTTTCTGGAAGCGAAATTACAGTAATACCGTCTGATGATTATCAAATAACAACTATGGTTGACTTTGGAACTAAAATATTAGGCACACAAAATGCCTCAATATCATCCTTAAAAGAGTTCAAGGATGATATTTCAAAATGTAGAACTTTTAGTTTTTTACATGAAATCGAAATGCTTCTAAACAAAGGCCTAATTAAGGGTGGTGATTTAAATAATGCTATTGTATATGTTGATAAGCCTTTGTCTCATTCAACAATGGAAAAATTAAAAAAGGCATTCAATAAAGATAAAATTAAAGTAAAATCTAATGGTATTTTGGATAATTTAAATTTACATTACCCAAATGAGGCTGCTAGACATAAATTGCTTGACGTAATAGGAGATTTAGCTTTGATTGGCACAAAAATTAGAGGAAAGGTTATTGCTAATAAGCCTGGACATTATATAAACACAAAATTTTCAAAAAAAATGAAAGACATTATTAGCGACTCTAAGAAGAATGCTATTCCGCAAATTGATTTTTCATCCCCAGCTATTATGGATACAACCAGGATAATGGAAATATTACCCCATAGACCTCCTTTTCTTTTTATTGATAAAATTTATGAGTTAAATGATGATCATGTTATAGGAGTGAAAAATGTTACTATTGATGAAGATTTTTTTAAAGGGCATTTTCCCAATTTTCCAGTTATGCCAGGTGTTATTATTATAGAAGCGATGGCACAAATGGGGGGTATTTTGGTTATGTCAAAATTAGAAGATCCACAAAACTATTTAACTTTTTTTGCTAAAATTGACAAGGTCAGGTTTAGAAATAAAGTTTTACCAGGTGATACATTAATTTTTAAATGCTCGTTAATTGGACCATTTAGAAGAGGAATTTGTCATATGCAAGGATTCGCATACGCAAACGGAAAACTATGTGCAGAGGCTGAGTTAACAGCTCAGATTACTAAAGTCAAATAATTATGAAACAACCACTATCATACATACATCCAAATGCAAAAGTTGCTAAAAATGTAGTTATTGACCCTTTTACATCGATTGATGGTGATGTTACCATTGGAGAGGGAACATGGATTGGTTCTAATGTTTCTATTATGGATGGCGCAAGAATTGGAAGGAATTGTAATATATTTCCAGGTTCAGTAATTTGTGCTAATCCTCAGGATCTAAAATATAATAATGAAAAAACTTTTGTTGAAATCGGAGATAATGTGACAATTAGAGAATGTGTCACAGTTAATAAAGGTACTAACGATAGAGGGAAAACCGTTATCGGCAACAATTGTTTAATCATGGCTTATTCACATATAGCACATGATTGTTTTGTTGGAGATAATTGTATTTTTTCAAATAACACAACCCTTGCAGGTCATGTAACAGTAGGGGATTATGTTATTATTTCTGGTCTGACAGCTGTTCACCAATTTTGTTCAATTGGAAATCATGCTTTTGTAACAGGTGGATCTCTTGTTAGAAAAGATGTTCCTCCATATGTTAAAGCTGCAAGAGAACCATTATCTTATGTTGGTATTAATTCTGTAGGATTAAGAAGAAGAGGTTTTGATTCAGAAAAAATAAGAGAAATTCAAAATATTTATAGACTTCTTTACCAAAAAGGATATAATAACTCTCAGGCTTGCGAAATAATTGAAGCTGAAATGGAAGCCTCAAACGAAAGAGATGAAATTTTAATGTTTATTAAAAAATCTCAAAGAGGAATTATGAAAGGTTACACAAAATCTAACTAAATATGAGTACAACATCTGATATAAGAAATGGATTATGCATAAAATATAATCATGATATATTTAAAATTATTGAGTTTTTACATGTTAAACCTGGAAAAGGACCGGCATTTGTAAGGACTAAGCTAAAGAGTTTGACCAGTGGAAAAGTCGTAGACAATACTTTTTCTGCAGGACATAAAATTGATGTTGTAAGAGTGGAAACTAATAAATATCAATATTTATATAATGACGCAAACATATATCATTTTATGAATACTGAAGACTATAATCAAATTTCTATTGAAGATAAATTTATTGATAACCCGCAACTTATGAAAGAAGGCGAAATTGTCACAGTTATAACAAATTCAGAGACTTTATTGCCATTGTCAGTCGAAATGCCACCAAATGTAATTTTAGAAGTAATATCAACCGAGCCTGGAGTTAAAGGTAATACAGCAACAAATGCAACAAAACCAGCAACATTAGAAACAGGCGCAGTTGTTAATGTCCCACTCTTCATCAATGAAGGAGATAAAATAAAGGTAGATACAGTCAAAGGAAATTATAAAGAAAGATATAAAGAATAATGAGTGTTATTGTAGATAAAAATTCAAAAATTATTGTTCAAGGCTTTACGGGAAAAGAAGGCACTTTTCACTCTTCTCAAATGATTGAATATGGCACAAACATTGTTGGTGGTGTAACTCCTAAAAAGGGAGGTCAAATTCATTTAGAATTACCTGTTTTTAACAGTGTTAAAGAAGCAGTAAACTCAACTAATGCAAACACAAGTATAATTTTTGTTCCACCCCCATTTGCTGCTAATGCTATTTTAGAGGCAGCTAATGCAGGAATTAAAGTGATTATAACAATTACAGAAGGTATCCCGGTTAAGGATATGGTAAAAGTTAATCACATATTAAAGCGTATGGATGTCATACTTATTGGGCCTAATTGTCCTGGTGTTATTACTCCGGAAGAAGCAAAAGTTGGTATTATGCCAGGTTTTATATTTAAAAAGGGTAATGTTGGAATAGTATCAAAATCAGGTACACTAACCTATGAGGCCGCAGATCAGGTTGTTAAACAAGGTTTAGGAATTTCTACCGCAATTGGAATTGGTGGTGACCCTATAATTGGTACAACTGTAAAAGATGCAATAAAAATGTTTGTTGAAGATGATGAAACTGAGATTATAGTTTTAATCGGAGAAATTGGAGGGCAACTAGAGGCTGATGCTGCTAGATGGTATTTAAGTTCAAAATCTAGAAAACCAATTGTTGGTTTTATTGCTGGTGAAACCGCTCCATCAGGAAGAACAATGGGACATGCAGGTGCAATAGTGGGAGGTAAAGATGATACAGCATCAGCAAAAAAGAAAATATTGAAAGAATCTGGTATATTTGTAGTTGATTCCCCTGCAAAAATAGGTGAAAAGGTATTTGAAATATATAATAAATAATCCAATGAAAATTTTAGAAGGAAAAACTGCGATAATCACAGGTGCAACAAGAGGAATTGGAAGGGGTATAGCAGAGGTATTTGCTAATCAAGGTGCAAATGTTATATTTACTTATACAAATTCGTATAAATTAGCTAAAAAAATTGAAAAAGATTTATCAAATGATTCTGTAAAGGTTATAGGTTTTAAATCGGATGCTTCTAAGCTTAATCAATGTCAAAGTTTAATTGATAATATTATTAAGGATTTTCCTGTTATTGATATACTAGTCAATAATGCAGGTATTACTAGAGATAACTTACTGATGAGAATGCAGGAAGAAGATTTTGACAAGGTTATAGATATAAATTTAAAGTCTGTCTTTAATATGACTAAAGTGATACAAAAAATAATGTTAAAGCAAAGATTTGGTTCTATAATAAACATGAGTTCAATTGTAGGTGTCAAAGGAAATGCTGGTCAATCAAATTATGCCGCTTCTAAAGCTGGGATAATTGGTTTTTCAAAATCTATTGCATTGGAGCTTGGTTCCAGAAATATAAGATGCAATGTTGTTGCGCCTGGTTTTATTGAAACCGAAATGACCGAAATTTTAGACGAAAAAGTAATACAGGAATGGAGAAACTCCATTCCGTTAAAGAGAGGGGGCTTACCATTAGATATAGCTAATACATGTGTATGGCTAGCAAGTGATATGTCATCTTACATAACAGGACAAACTATCCATGTTAATGGTGGTTTATTAACCTAAATATTAATTAAAATAAATAATTATGAATAATAGATTTTCAAAACTTTTAGCAAAAATTGGCTTACCAGCAATTATATTAGTAATCGGACTTTTACTTCTTGCTGGAAGTTCAATAAAAGTAATTGGACCTGGTCAGGCAGGTGTTTTATATAAGCTTCTAGAAGGTGGTGTTGTAACTGATGAACCTCCACTAGGCGAAGGTTTACATTTTGTACTCCCTTGGAATACAGTTTATCCATATGAAGTAAGACAACAAGAAGTTCTAGAAAGAATGAATGTTTTATCATCTGATGGACTAGATATTCAACTTGAAGCTTCAGCATGGTTTGAGCCCAAGTATGAAGATTTAGGTAAATTACATCAGGAAAAAAGTCAGGCTTATAAGAATAGAATTTTATTACCAGCTATTAGGTCTGCAGCAAGGAGTGTTGTAGGAAGATATACTCCAGAACAACTTTATTCTTCAAAAAGAGATGCAATCCAAACAGAAATATTTGAAGAAACAAAGCAAATAGTTGATGATCAATATATTCAGTTAAATGAAATTTTGGTTAGAGATGTAACTCTCCCACCATCAATAAAACAAGCTATTGAAAGAAAATTGACCCAAGAACAGCAATCAGAGGAATATAAATTTAGACTTGAAATAGCGGAAAAAGAAGCTGAAAAACAAAGGATTGAAGCTAAGGGTAAAGCTGATGCAAATAGAATTTTAGCTGCATCTTTGACTCCCAATATTTTAAAAGATAAAGGGATAGAGGCAACACTAAAACTAGCTGAGTCTAATAACTCTAAAGTGGTCGTAGTTGGAAGTGGAAAAGATGGGTTACCAATAATACTTGGAAATAACTAAATTTATATTCGAAAAAAAACAAAAAAACGCCTGTATTGGCGTTTTTTTGTTTTGTAAAATCTGTAATTGTTTATCGGTTTATCTTTTAAATAAATATTTTAATATTTTTAATGTAAATTTAAGATTATGAAAATTGATGAGTTTTTGAGTTACATAATAATGGGTAACACAATTAAAGATTATATAATTTTTTTGTGTTTGCTCGTTATAGGTTTAGTAGTTATTATCCCTATTAGAAAAGCATTGACTAATGGTTTATTTAACCTTTTTAATAAATCTGATAATAATAATGATTTATTAAAGTTTAATTCCTTACTCAAAAAACCCCTTCAATATTTCTTTGTGTTATTGGTTCTTTATTTTTCATCAAAGACGATAAATACTAATTCCCTTTATGGTTTAGATTTCAAATTTTATATTTCAAAAACATATGATTTGTTATTGTTGGTTACGATTTTTTGGTCTTTAAATCGTGCTGTTGATTTTATTGGTTACAAATTGAAAAACAGAGCTTTGCAAACAGAGAGTAAGGTCGATGATCAGTTAATTCCTTTTGCTATTGATATAGCAAAGGTTTTAACTATTGTTTTAGGAGTTGTTATGATTTTAGGTAATATTTTTAATGTTAATATTACCGCTCTTGTTACTGGATTAGGAATTGGTGGGGTTGCATTCGCTCTAGCTTCAAAAGAGAGTTTAGAAAACTTACTTGGCTCCTTCACAATATTTTTTGATAAACCTTTTACAGTGGGCGATATAGTTACCCTCGGTGGTGTTACCGGTATTGTTGAAAAAGTTGGGTTTAGAAGCACAAGGATTAGAACTTTTGATAAAAGTATTGTTACAGTACCAAATAAAAATATTATCAGTTCAGAGTTAGATAATTTGGGTGCAAGACCTGTAAGAAGAGTAAAGTTTAATATAGGCTTAACATATGACACTTCTGTTGAAAATATCAAAAATATTGTTGATGATATTCAAAAACTCATTGACGAACATCCAAT
>MDTC01264922.1_pt1 | contig 13958 bp, 12 predicted proteins | sample 811181 | NCBI WGS metagenome assembly MDTC01 (sample SAMN05326644, study PRJNA326480) | marine metagenome | isolation source: seawater | place: Pacific Ocean: North | collected 2011
AAAACTGGTGCTAAAATTAGATCTTAAAAATTAAATGAGCACTATTGATAACATAAGAAATTTTGCGATCATTGCACACATCGATCATGGTAAATCAACGATTGCAGATAGAATTATTCATAAGTGTGGTGGCTTAACAGAAAGAGAGATGAAAGCACAAGTGCTAGACTCTATGGATATTGAAAGGGAACGAGGAATTACTATTAAAGCTCAAACAGTAAAATTGAATTATAAAGCTAAAAATGGAAAAAATTATACTCTAAATATTATAGATACACCAGGGCACGTAGATTTTAGTTATGAGGTAAGCAGATCCTTGTATGCTTGTGAAGGATCTATATTAATTGTGGATAGTACTCAAGGGGTAGAGGCACAAACTTTAGCAAATGTTTATCAAGCACTAGATATTAATCATGAAATTATTCCAGTTCTAAATAAAATTGATTTACCAGCATCAGATTTAGATAGAACAAATAAACAAATTGAAGATGTGATTGGTATTGACACAGAAAATGCTGTCCCATGTTCAGGAAAAACTGGTGAGGGTATTGAAGAAATTCTAGAACAGATAATTAGTAGATTACCTGGCCCAAAAGGAAATCCAAATGATAATTTAAAATGTCTCTTAGTTGATAGTTGGTATGACACATATTTAGGAGTTGTGATTTTAGTAAGAGTTATAAATGGTAAAATAACTAAAAATATGAAGATTAAAATGCTTTCAACTGATCAAGATTATATCGTTGAAAAGGTAGGAGTGTTTACTCCAAAAGCAAAAGATATAAATGAGTTAAATTCTGGTGAAATTGGTTTCATTACCACTGGTATAAAAGTTTTATCAGAAACAAAAGTTGGTGATACAATATGTGATGCAACAAGAGCATCAGTTGAGGCTTTACCTGGTTTCAAGCCTAGTAAACCAGTTGTATTTTGTGGATTATTTCCAGTCGATAGTTCTGAGTATCAAAAATTAAAAGATGGACTAGCAAAATTACAACTAAATGATGCAAGTTTTTCATTTGAGGCTGAGTCATCATCAGCTTTAGGACTAGGTTTTAGATGTGGTTTTTTAGGATTACTTCATCTTGAAATAATCACTGAGAGACTAGAAAGAGAATTTGATGTAAATCTCCTTACAACAACACCAGGCGTTGTATATAAAGTTAATTTAAATAGTGGCGAGATAATTGATTTACAAAATCCATCTAGTCTTCCAGACCCAACATTGATAAAATTTATTGAGGAGCCCTGGATAAAAGCAACTGTGATAACACCTGATCAATATTTAGGGTCAATAATAAAACTCTGTCAGGATAAAAGAGGTATTCAAACAAATTTGAGTTATTCAGGGAACAGAGCTGTATTAAGTTATGAATTACCTTTAAACGAAGTGGTATTTGATTTTAATGATAGAATAAAATCAATGACAAGCGGCTATGCAAGTTTTGATTATGAAATAATCGGCCACAAAGAGGGAGACCTTGTAAAATTAGGTATATTAGTTAATGGCGAACCAGTAGATGCTCTTGCAATGATGATTCATAAGGATTTTGCTCAAAGGACAGGAAGAGAAGTTTGTGAAAAGCTTAAAGATTTGATTCCAAGACACAATTTTATGATACCGGTTCAAGCGGCAATTGGAGGTAAAATTATTGCCAGAGAAACAATCAAAGGTTTTAAAAAAGATGTTTTAACAAAAATTCATGGTGGTGGCGCAACAGACAGGAAGAGAAAATTATTAGAGAAACAAAAAAAAGGAAAAGCAAGATCAAAACAATTTGGAAGAGTAGAAATTCCACAGGAAGCATTTATTGGAGTTCTTAAAATTAACAAGGAAAATTAGATGAAAATATTTGATTGTTTTTCTTATTGGGATGAAGATTTTTTATTAGATTTAAGACTCAATATAATGAACGATTACGTTGATTTTTTTATCATTGTAGAGGGAAATAAGACATGGCAGAATAATTCAAAAGAACTTAAATTTGATATTAGTAAATTTTCTAAGTTTAAAGATAAAATAATTTATATTCAGGTTACTGATTTGCCCGATGGCGATGACCCATATTTAAGAGAAAACCATCAAAGAAACTGTATATTAAGAGGTTTAAAAAAAGCTGAGGATAAGGATTTAATCTTGATTTCAGATCTTGATGAAATTCCAAATCCAAAAAAGATAGAAGATTTTGATACTAAAAAAAAGTTTGCTGTTTTTAAACAAAAACACTTTTATTATAAACTAAATTTACAGAGTAATTCCAACCCTTATTGGCATGGAAGTAGAATTTGTGTAAAAAAATTTCTTAAATCCCCTCAATGGTTAAGAGAATTGAAATTTAAAAAAAGACCATTTTGGAGAATAGATAAGATTAATTTAAATAATATTATTGAAAATGGAGGTTGGCATTTCTGCAATTTAAAAAGTCCAGAACAATTATTATATAAATATCAAAATCTTTGTGAAACAAATGATCCATATCATTTTAATGAAAAAATTGACGAAAAATATTTAAATATTAGTGAAATAAAAAAAAGAATTTTAAAAGGTGAAGATATAATTGGTCGAGAAGATAAATTTGACAAAATTCAAGTTGATAGCTCTTATCCAAGTTATATATTAAATAACTTAACCAAGTTTAAAGACTGGATGGAGTAAGTTAAAAATATTTTTCTAAAACATCTAAACTAAGATTTATATCTCCATTAGCCTGATAAGATTTATCAACAACCTCTGTTAATATAAGGTTATAATTTAAGTTATTGATTTCACTTATTCTTTTATATAATGAAATTTTACGATTAGATGGTCTTACCTCTATAACTTTTGTATTTTTTTTGCAAAATGCTAAATTTGCTAAACCAGCTCCATGGGCTCCTACAATGAAATTTGCGTTGTTAAACAAGAAAACTTCTTCAAAAAAAGTTAGTTTTTCAGTCTTATATTTTGTAAATCCTCTATTTAATAAAAAATCAGAAACTTCCTCATAGTTTATAAATTGACAATGTTTGGATACTGCCGAACTTCTATCAATAAATATCTTATCATTACAATCAAACTTTTTTGCACAATTCAAATACGTTTCTTTAAGCCATTCAACAATCCACTCAGGAATAGTTCCGGATTCATTTTCTATGTATCCTCCATAATAATTTGGATGATCAGTGCAAATTATCTCGCTAGCTTCAATGTGTCTGTCATTATAAGAATTAATAATCTTTATTTTATTTAAATTTAAAGGGGCAAGAGTTTCTTCTTGAAATTTTTTTAATTTTACCGTGTAAAGATAATCTAATTCATTAAGGTCAAAAACTTCTGAATACAATTTAATTCGTGGAAGTAGATCAAATAGCCAATGATAATAATTTGAAATCCCACTAGCACCCTGCGCTAAAGAAAGAACTCTACCGTTAACTTTTTTCTTTATTCTTGGTGTACCTTTTTTTAGACAAATATTTTGATTTGCTCCTACTAAATTTCCTGAAATTTGTTGATAGGAAATATTATCAATTATTTTTTTTTCATCAATGATTGCAACATTTTCCACAAGATCAGTGTAAATTCTTCCATTTTTAATTTTATAAATTTGATAAGACTCATTGTTAAATTTAGTAATATTTTTGTTTTTAACTTCTTCGATTAAAATATTCTTTGATAGTAAATTGTCTCTGACATAAACGATTTCACCATAAATCAATTTAAAAATAATTTGAAAAGTTTTTTTAAAAACTCCCTGTAAGAATTTTTTTAATGTTTTCATAATAGGAAATATTTAATATGTTTTTATTCTACCAAATATGAGTAATATATATTACTTATTTTAAAATTATTAAATTTAATACAATTAAATTATATTATGAAAACTGTAATTTTAGCAGGTGGATACGGATCAAGAATTCCCGAATATACTAACAAAATTCCAAAACCAATGATTAAAGTTGGCGGAGTTCCTTTGCTAACTCATATAATGAGATTTTTTAAATCCTATGGTTTTGATGAATTTTTGATTGCAGCTGGTTATAAAAAAAAAATTATTCAAGACTTTTACAAAAATTCCTCTGAATTTAAAAAAATAAAGATAATAGATACAGGAAAATACACAATGACAGGAGGAAGAATTTTGATGTTAAAAAAGTTTTTTAAAAAAAATGAACTTTTTTTTATGACATATGGGGATGGGTTGAGTAATGTAAATTTAACAAAGTTAAAAAAATTTCATATTAAACATAAAAAGATTGCATCCGTAACAGCAGTCCATCCACCTGTTAGATTTGGAGAATTAAAAATAAAAAATGATAAAGTGACAAAATTTGATGAAAAGCCAGAGTCAAAGTCAAGTTGGATAAATGGAGGTTTTTTTATTTTAGATTATAAAATTTTTAATTATATCAAGAATGATAAAACTATATTTGAAAAATTTCCCTTAGAAAAATTGGCTCAAAACAAAAAACTTATGGCTTTCAAGCACGAAGGGTTTTGGAAGTGTATGGATAATATGGGTGATAAAAATTTTTTAGACAAAATATGTAAAGAAAATAAAAAAGTTCCATGGATCAAATAAATAATTTCTATAAAAATAAAAGAATATTAATTACTGGAGCGACAGGCTTTAAAGGCTCATGGTTAAGTAGTTGGATGGTCGAATTGGGAGCAAAAGTATATGGAACTGGATATACTCCAAATCAAAATAAAAATCTTTTTTATGATTTAAAATTAAACAAAAGAATTAAATTGAAGATTATTGATATTAGAAATTATAAAAAATTGAAAAGTTTTATAAACAATATAAAGCCAAATATTATTTTCCATTTAGCAGCCCAACCTCTTGTAATAGACTCATACATAAAACCGATAGATACATTTAATATTAATGTGAATGGTACAATAAATATCTTAGATATTGTTAGATCATGTAATTCCGTAAAATCATTAATCATAGTGACCTCAGATAAGTGTTATGAAAATATTAATAAAAAAGCTGGATATGCAGAAACAGATAAGCTTGGTGGGTCCGATCCTTATAGTGCTTCAAAAGCTGCAACAGAGTTAGTAGTAAATTCTTATTATAAAAGTTTTTTTAAAGATAAAATTAAATGTGGAATTTCTAGTGTAAGAGCAGGGAATGTTATAGGAGGTGGTGATTGGTCAAAAAATAGATTAATTCCAGATTGCATCAGAAGTTTATCCAAAAACAAAGAAATATTTTTAAGAAATCCAAGTTTTACTAGACCATGGCAACATGTGTTAGAACCTCTAAAAGGATATTTAGTTCTCGCCAAAAAACAATATGAAAACCCTTATAAGTTTTCAGGAGCCTGGAATTTTGGATCTAATCCAAATTCAATAGTTTCAGTAAAAAAAATAACAGGACTTATCACAAAATTTTGGGGCTCAGGTAGAATTAAGAGTAAAAAAAATAAATTTCTTGAACAGAGTTTTTTACAAATTAGAAGCGATAAATCAAAAAAATTTTTAAAATGGAAGCCAAAGTTCAATGTTAATATGGCAGTCAAAGTAACAGTTGATTGGTATTATAATGTTGTAAAAAAAAAGACAAATCCGATCTTAATTACGAACCAACAAATAAAAGAATACATGTTTAATAATAAAAAAAAATAGATTTGTTCAATGCATATATTTTGTGTAACAAATAAAGAACTTAATTACCTTGAAGAATTACCAATTAAGCTGGTTGGTGTAGGTAGAAAAAAATTTTCAAAAAAATATATAACATGTCTCAAAGGCATAAATATTCAAAAAAAAGAAAAAAATTATTCTGAGTTAACTTTCCATTATTGGTTTTGGAAAAATAAGCTTAAGTCTTTTGATAGTAAAACTTGGATAGGTTTCTGTCAAAAAAGAAGATTTTGGACGAAATCGAGTAAAAAAATATCTTCTTTTAAAGAACTTAAAAAAAATATAATTGTAAACAGTCCATCACAATGGAAAAATTTTGATAGTATAATATGTAAACCTATAAGAGTAGATCAGACAAAAAAAATGAAATTAATTAAAAGAGGATGGAAAAATCTTATAAAAAATCCTTCAATATTTTTTAACGAAAACAAAAGATCTATAAAATTACATTTTGATATGCACCATGGTTATGGAATATTAGAAGAATCTATTAAACTTATGAATAATAGAGATAAAGATGAATTTGAAATATTTGTTAATAAAAATAAAAAATTTAATCCACATATAATGTTCATTTCAAAAAAAAAAATTTTGAATCAATGGTTTAAAGATTTATTTGATTGGTTGTTTAAATGTGAAAAAATATTTGGTTTATCAAACTTAAAAGGTTATGATCAGGAAAGATTGTATGCATATTTAGCAGAAAGATACCTTTCATTTTGGTTTAGGAAATATACTAAATTTTTAGAGTGGCATTGGTCATTTTATGAGGAAAATTAAATGAAAATTAAAAAGAAAAAGATTATTATTACAGGAGGATCTGGACGCTTTGGAAGTTATATAAAAAAATTTCCAACAAACCATAAAATTTTTTTCCCAACCAAAAACGAACTAGATATTCTTAGCATGAAAAAAATTACTAAATATCTCAACTCAAAAAAACCAGATGTTATTATTCATTTAGCTGGATTATCGAGACCAATGAACATTCATGATACCAATATAGTTAAAAGTATAGATTTAAATATTATAGGTACAGCCAATATAACCAAAGCATGTTCAACAAAAAATATTAAGTTAATATATTTTTCAACAAATTATGTTTATCCCGGTATTAAAGGTAATTATGACGAAAAAAATCCATTACTCCCCGTAAATAACTATGCTTGGTCAAAACTAGGTGGTGAGGCATCTGTTAAACTTTATAAAAATTCTTTAATTTTAAGAGTCTGTATGACTGAAAAACCATTTATTCATAAAAAAGCTTTTGCAAATGTAAAAACAAATTTTATTTATCATGATGAAGTAGTGCCAATTTTATTCAATTTACTCGATCAAAGAGGTACAATAAATATTGGAGGTAAAGGTCAATCAATTTTTAAATTCGCAAAAAAATATAATAAAAATCTAAAAAAAAGTTTTTTGTCTAAAAAAAAAAATATAGGAATACCATTTAATTCAACAATGAAATTAAAAAAAATGATAAGTGTTATAAATAAAAAAAAAAAATATTTATGAAGGTAAAAAATTTAAAAATTAAAGGTCTGAAGATCGTAAAATCAAATATATATCGTGATAAAAGAGGTCTTTTTAGAGAAATTAGTAAACAAAATATTTTAAATGAAAAATGGGTTTTTGATTGTATGTCACATTCAAAAAAAGGTGTATTACGAGGTTTGCACATTCAAACAAAAAAACCACAAGCTAAACTTATTACAGTTAGTTATGGAAAAATTTTTGATGTTGTAGTTGACTTGAGACCAAATTCAAAAACATTTGGTAAGCATTATTCTATAGTAATCTCGCATAATTCAGATTTTTCATTTTTTATACCTGAGGGGTTTGCCCATGGATTTCTTTGTTTATCCCCTAAATGTATTATTAATTACAAATGCTCTCAATATAGAGATGTAAAAAGTGAAAATACTTTGTCTTGGAATGACAGTTCTGTGAATATTAAGTGGCCAATTAAAAAACCACTTCTCTCAGCAAAAGATAAGATTGGAAAAAATTTAAATTTCTTTAAATAATATTATATGGCGGAGAGGACAAGATTCGAACTTGCGATACCAAAGGTATGCCAACTTTCCAAGTTGGTGGATTAAACCGGACTCTCCCACCTCTCCCATTTTTAATATTAATCTATTTTTAAATCAAAATTAATGCTATATCTTTAAAAAAAATCAAACATTTTAATAAAAATAATTTTTTGAAGTCTAAAGAAAAAATCATTTATTTAGAGTCTCTTAGAGGAATAGCTTGTGTGCTTGTTGTTATTTATCATTATAAGATTTGTGATTTCTTTTATTTACCTGAGACTGTATGGATTTGTATGGAATTTTTTTTTGTACTATCTGGTTTTGTAATAGCATTAAATTATCAGGAAAGAATTTTAGATTTTAAAAGTTTTATATCTTTTAAAAAGAAAAGATTCTTGAGACTTTATCCATTACATTTATTAACCTTATTATTAATGGCATTTTTTTATTTTAAGACTACTAATGAATTTAATTTTTATAATTTTTTAATTAATTTACTTTTTTTACAAAATTTAATTTTAGATAATCTTACTTTCAATGGACCAAGTTGGTCTGTATCATCTGAATTTTATGTGTATATAGTATTCGGTATAACATCCTTGATCTTACAAAATAAAAAAAAAAAATTTTTATTTATTTCAAGTTTATTTATTATAGCGTCATTCGTTTATTTAATTATACAAGACTCTTTTGAAACACAATTTGGTTTTGCACGAGTTATATATTCATTCTTTTTAGGGGTTATGATTTATAATATTACTCAGTATGAAAATATAAAGATTCCTAATTATGTATCTTATTTTTCAATTTTTTTAATTATTTTTTGTATAATTTATTTTGAAATGATAGATGAAAATATAAATTTTAATATTTTTATGCCAATCTTATTTTTTGTTTATATAACGTCACTTGTTTGTGGAGAGAAAAGTAAGATGAAAGAATTCTTAAATAATCGAATGTTAGTCTCACTCGGAACATGGAGTTATGGAATTTATTTGCTTCATATTCCAGTTAGTTATTATGGAAGTATTTTTTTAAAAAACATTAATTTTTATGAAAATACAAACATTAAGCTATCTACATTAAATGACTTAACAGCGGTATTTTTTTTATTGATGACAATTTTTATTTCAAAATATAGTTACGTATATTTTGAAAAAAAATTTCAAACGTTAAAATTTTAACACGGAAAGTTATTTTAAACCTTTTGTATTGATGAAATTAAAAACCTTTTATACTTTATTTTATAGACACAGAATTCAAAAAGCATCATTAATTAGAAAATATTTTTTATGGTTTTTGTTACCTTTTAAATATTGGATTAATTTCCTATATTTTAAGAAAAAAATTAATCTTGATAAATATTCAAAAGATAACAAATTTTTATTTAAAAAAGATTTAAATTTTCTTTTTGAATATTTTAATAGCGATAAAGGTAAAACTTTTCAAAATCAATATACACATCCAAAAAAAAAGGATCCGAGAAGAATAACAGCTCATGGCTATTCAAAATTTTATGAAACTATCTTTTTAAATTTGAGAAATGAAACTTTTAATATTCTTGAAATAGGTTCGTTTTATGGAAATGCATCGGCCGCATTTTATTTTTATTTTAAAAATGCGAATATCTTAGGGGCCGATATCAACCCTGATATGTTTAGTTATTATTCTGAAAGAGTAAAAAGTTTTTACGTCAATTCAAGCTCCGAAGAATCAATCAAAAAAAATATAATAGACAAAGATATTAAATTTAGAATTATTATTGAAGATGCTAGCCACATGCTTAAAGATCAAATTATTTCGCTATTCTATCTTTTTCCAAAATTAGAAAAAGGGGGATATTTTATTATTGAGGAAATTGATTTTCCAGAAAGCAGAGAAGATATGAGAATGAATCAAGATCCACCTGACTTAAAAACTATTTTAAAAAATATTATCGACCAAAAAGACTTTAATTCTCCATATGTAACTAAGGAATTGAAGGATTATTTAATTAAAAATTTTGAGAGCATTAAATTTTTCAAAGGTCATCAAAATGAAATCGCTATAATCAAAAAAAAATAACAATTCAACAAACATTATTAATTTAGAGTAATTATTTTAATTAAGAATTTTTTGAAAAATAGTATATATTAATGATTAGTTTTAATGAATAAATCAAATTTATATCAAGCCGATTCCATAAAAGTATTAAAAGGACTAGAAGCAGTTCGAAAAAGACCTGGAATGTACATTGGTGACACAGATGACGGAACCGGTCTTCATCACATGGTTTATGAAGTTGTGGACAATTCAATAGATGAAGCTTTAGCAGGTTTTTGCAAAAATATTTTCGTTAAAATAAATTCAAACGGAACTGTAACTGTTAAGGACGATGGAAGAGGTATTCCAGTCGATATGCATAAAGGAGAAAAAAAGTCTGCTGCAGAGGTAATTATGACCCAGCTACATGCAGGTGGAAAATTTGATCACGATTCGTATAAAGTTTCTGGAGGTCTCCATGGAGTTGGAGTTTCTGTTGTTAACGCTTTGTCTGAAAAATTAGATTTAGAAATAAACAGAGATGGAAAAAAATACCTTATTGAATTTATAAATGGTAAAGCAAAAAAACCACTTAAACAGATTGGAAAATCTAAAGATTCTGGAACACAAATTACATTTCTTCCATCAAAGGAAATCTTTTCATCAATAAAATTTAGTGGAAATATTCTTATAAAAAGAATGAGAGAATTAGCTTTTTTAAACAAGGGTATAAAAATAACTTTTGTTGACGGAACACAAAAAAAAGAAAAGTCAGAAGATTTTAAGTTTGACGGTGGTGTATTAGAATTCGTTGAATTTTTAGATGATAAAAGAGAAAAATTACAAAATAAAAATGGTAATAATTTATTTAAAAATCCAATTTATATTGAAGGAAAAAAAAATAATATTGAAATAGAGTGTTCTTTAAAGTGGAATGCTGGTTATTCGGAGGATGTTTTACCATATACAAATAATATTTATCAGAAAGATGGCGGAACACACGTTTTAGGCTTTAGAAGTGCATTAACTAGGATTGTTAATAAATATGCAAACGAACACAACCTCTTAAAAAAAAATAAATTAGCAATTTCGGGAGATGATATAAAAGAGGGTTTAACTTGTGTTTTATCTACCAAAATTCCCGATCCCAAATTTTCTTCACAAACAAAAGATAAACTTGTTTCTTCAGAAATAAGAATGATTGTTGAAACAGTTATTAATGAAAAACTTTCAATATGGTTTGATCAAAATCCATCAGTTGCAAAAATAATACTAGCTAAAATAATTCAAGCAGCTTTGGCAAGAGATGTTGCAAGAAAGGCTAGAGAAAATGTTAGAAGAAAAGGTGCATTAGAATTGAGTGGTCTTCCAGGAAAATTGGCTGACTGTCAGATAGGTAAACAAGATGGAACAGAATTATTTATTGTTGAGGGAGACTCAGCAGGCGGTTCTGCAAAACAAGGAAGAAATAGATCTAATCAAGCTGTATTACCTTTGAGAGGTAAAATTTTAAATACATATGTGGAAGATATTAAAACTGGAAATAATGGTAATAAAAATAATGGCGACCAAAGAACAAAAGCTCTTTCAAAAATGATTTCATCTAATGAGATAGTAACACTAATAAACGCTCTTGGTTTAGATCCAAAAGCACAGGAAATTGATCTAAAAGATTTAAGGTATGGAAAAATTATTATTATGACAGATGCTGATGTTGATGGTTCTCATATTAGAGCTTTGTTATTAACTTTTTTTAATAATAAGCCTTTTAACAAATTGATTGAACATGGCCATGTTTATTTGGCACAGCCTCCTTTATTTAAAATAAATAAAGGAACGAAAGGTATTTATATAAAAGATGAAAAAGAACTTGAGGATTATATAGTCAATAATAATAAAGATTTTAAAAAGATTAAAAAGGGTTCAAAAGAATTTGCTAAAGAATTAGAATTAGAAAAATCGAAACTTAACATTCAAAGATTTAAAGGATTAGGTGAAATGAACCCAGAAGAACTTTGGAGCACAACACTAGATCCAGAAACACGTAACTTACTTCAGGTTAAATATTCTAAAGATCTCAAAAAAGATCAAAGTTTAATTCATACTTTAATGGGTAATGATGTTGCATTGAGAAAAGATTTTATAATTTCTAATGCTATTAATGTTCAGAATCTTGACGTCTAATAATGAAGTTTTTTGAAACTTCAAAGTATCATTTTTTTAAAAAATCAACATATATTAGTTTAAGATGGATTGGAATTATTGGACAATTATTTTCGGTCAATTTTGTTTATTTTTATTTAAATTTTCAATTCGATTTTATCTCTTCAAATTTTATTATATTTTTGGGAATTCTGAGCAATTTATATTTAATTAATATCTATAAAAAAACCCAACTTTCCGACAGATCGGCATTTATTTTCCTAGTTATTGACATAATGCAACTCGGTGCTTTGCTTTATTTAACAGGAGGTGTTGTTAATCCGTTTGTAATATTCTTACTTATACCAAGTATTTTTTCATCATCAAATTTGAGTTTTAAAACAAATTTTTTATTAGTAACTCTTACTATAATAACAATTTTTATTTTGACATTTTATTCACAAGATTTACCATTTCCAATAAGTAATCATTTTCACGTAAGTCCATATTATTTTTATGCTATACCCATTTCATTAATAATTGCATTAATTTTTTTAAATTACCTTGCTATGACATTCGGTGCACAATCTAGATTAAGAAGTGAAGCATTAGCAAAAATGGAAGAAGCAATGGCCACCGAACATGAACTTTTATCTTTAGGTGGTCAAGCAGCAGCAGCAGCTCATTCACTTGGAACACCTTTGTCTACAATTAAGATTATTACACAGGATCTTATTAAACAATTCAAAGGACAAAAGGAAATTGAAAAAGATATAGAATTGTTATCAAGTCAAGTAGAGAGATGTAATCAAATTTTAAAACGATTAACCCTTAATCCTGTAGAAGATGATTTTATTGATAAAGATTTATCAATGCGAGATTATTTGAATGAAATAATTACATCTTTTAAAGAGATTAGTAAAAAAAAATTTGTTTTTAATTTTGATCAAGATTTAAATCCTAAAAAAATTACTAAATCTATAGAAATAGTTTATGGTCTAAGAAATTTTATAGGTAATGCTAATAAATTTTCAAAAACTACGGTCTTCATTAATCTAGTAAGTAATAATGAAAAAACTGAAATTATAATTGAGGATGATGGCAACGGATATCCGAGAGATGTTTTATCAAAAATTGGAGAGCCCTATCTTAGGACAAGTAATCCGTCAGAAAAATCAAAAACAGGTCTGGGACTTGGACTATTTATTGGAAAGACCCTTTTAGAAAAAAATTTTGCTTCTATAAATTGTACTAACTCAAAAAGTATAACAGGAGCTGAAGTAATTGTTAAATGGAATAATAACGACTTATTTAATATTTAGTGAAGTTTTTTTTTTGTGTCAAATAATGAACTTAGTTGAGAAATCATTACATCACCAAGTTCATTGACGTCAGTTATTTTAATTGCTCTATTATAATACCTTGATACATCATGCCCAATACCAATAGCTAAAATCTCTATTTCAGTTTTTTCTTCAATAAATTTAACCATTTTTTTTAAATGTTTTTCCAAAAAATCACCTGAATTTACTGATAGAGTTGAGTCATCTACTGGTGCTCCATCAGAAATTACCATTAATATTTTTCTTTCTTCTTTTCTTTTTTTTAATCTTGTAAATGCCCAAGAAATTGCCTCACCATCGATATTTTCTTTTAACAAGCCCTCTTTTAACATTAATCCAAGATTGTTCTTTGATTGTCTCCAAGGAGTATCGGCACCCTTATATATAATATGCCTTAAATCATTTAATCTGCCAGGTCTTTTTGGCTTACTTTGTTTATTCCAAAACTCTCTACTCTGCCCACCTTTCCAATTTTTTGTAGTGAACCCTAGTATTTCTACTTTAACTGAACAGCGCTCCAATGTTCTTGAAAGAATATCTGCACATATTGCTGCAATTGTGATTGGCCTTCCTCTCATAGAGCCAGAATTATCGATTAATAAAGTCACGATTGTATCTTTGAAATCTAAATCTTTTTCTTTTTTAAATGATAAAGAATTATAGGGATCCATAATTATTCTTGGTAGTTTTGAACTATCAAGCAAACCATCTTCTAAATCAAATTCCCATGCTCTATTTTGTTTAGCTAATAATTGTCTTTGTAATTTATTTGCAAGT
>MDTC01037848.1_pt1 | contig 13957 bp, 13 predicted proteins | sample 811181 | NCBI WGS metagenome assembly MDTC01 (sample SAMN05326644, study PRJNA326480) | marine metagenome | isolation source: seawater | place: Pacific Ocean: North | collected 2011
CGCACCGAACCCAGCGCGACTGAGACACACGCTTTGATCAGAAGCGATGAAAACGAGGCTGGAGAAATCAGTGCAATCGATACGCCCCCAAAAACGGAGCAAGATAAGCAATCCGACCAGGCGTCGGCTGACGCAGCAACTCAACACGATCAGGCTGAAAATCAGGAAAGCGCTTTTAAGGTAGAGGTAGAAACAGAAGTAAGCAGCGAAGACATTCGGACTAGGGCCATGCGCGCTAAGCTGCGGGATGACGAAGCACTGGAGCAACTACCCGAAGAAAACCTGGCGGCCCTCAAAGTCATAGGATCACCACTCGAGTTGGGCAGTGCTCAAAGTCGGCGATGGGGGGCAACCCTTGGCCTTGCCCTGCTAACCTATTTACTGGGGGCCGGCATGGCAGCTCAGTACTTATGGCGTCACAACGCCGCTTTCAGTCAAGAACCGAAGTTGCGCCCCCTGTTCGCCTCTGCTTGCCAAATACTCGGCTGCAGTCTGGAGCCATACAGCGACCTATCATCAATAGTGAGCTCCAATCTTGCAGTGAGAAGCCACCCAGAGCGCGCTGACGCAATCATGGTAAATGTAGAGATGCGCAACACTGCACCCCTTGAGCAGTCCTTCCCTATTATGGTGCTGGGCTTTAACACCGCCAATAATGATCTGATTGCCCTGCGGGAATTTACACCTGAAGAGTACCTGGATTCAGGGCTACGACACATAACGCAAATGCCGGTGATGATACCGGTACAGATTGACCTGGCTCTGATGGATCCGGGAAATGATGCGGTCAATTACACGTTAGCATTCCGCCATCCCTGATTCCCCTCACTACGCTGATTAACTCGATTTATTGCGATCAGACACCCCCGCGGGTCTCAGCAAGACGTTTCTCAGTCGCAACCCGCGACGACAGCGTGAAGCCGATTCCGACCGGGTCTGAAAAATTCTTTAATTGGCGGATCTGCCCAGCTATCATTATCCCCCTTTCCCGACAGCCCCGACTACTAAGGACAGGCATGAGCTGCGAGGAGCTATAACCAACAGCTGACCACCAATCGATGCAAACAATAGGTCCTTACACATTGAAGAACAATTTGTTCCTGGCGCCCATGGTGGGAGTCAGTGACACACCGTTCCGCGAAATTTGTAGTGAACAGGGTGCCGGCCTTACGGTGGGTGAAATGCTGACATGTAACAAGGAGTTGTGGCATAACGAACGCAACCGCCTCAAACAGGTGAAACCGCAAATTCCTGGACCACAAGTTGTGCAAATTGCGGGTTCTGACGCGCAATTGATGGCAGAGGCAGCACGGCTCAACGAGGCCATGGGCGCGCATGCCATCGACATCAACATGGGCTGTCCAGCAAAGAAGGTGTTGAAGAAAGCAGCTGGCTCTGCCCTGTTAAAAGATACGGACCTGGTTGAAGAAATATTGAGAGCAGTCGTGGCCGCAGTAGACGTGCCTGTAACACTGAAGATTCGCACCGGTTGGTGCCCCGAAACTCGCAATGGAACTCTGGTGGCGCGTATCGCTGAGGAGGCGGGCGTGCAGTTGTTAACAGTTCATGGACGCACCCGTGCCGATCGCTTTAAGGGTGAAGCCGAGTACGACACTATCGCTGCCATCAAACAGGCGGTAAGTATTCCCATCATTGCCAATGGCGATATCGATTCGCCGCAGAAGGCCGCGCGGGTAATTTCATATACCCGCGCGGATGGCGTGATGATTGGTCGCGCGGCTCAGGGTAATCCCTGGCTTTTCAACGAGACTGAACATTATCTCGAGACGGGGGTAAATAAATCTGTTACCTCTCTTCCCGTAAAAGCCAAGATCATTCAGTCGCATCTAAAAAAAATGCACAGTTTCTATGGCAAAGTGAAGGGTGTGTGGTACGCTCGTAAACATGTGGCGGGGTACGTAAACGGCTTGCCATCCGCAAAAGAATTTATGCTTGGATTCAACGCATCCGAATCGAACCAAGAGCAATTAGAACTATTAGAACACTACTTTGATTACTTGAGTGATCAAGGTGAGGGAGCCATCGCCGCATGAATAAGCTGGAAGAATCCGCCAACTTTGTGAGCTACGCAATTCCAGAACAAACCAACGGTTTTACTCAGACAACGCAAGCTCCGCACTCTGCTCCCGATCAGGAGAGCACGCTTCGAACTGAAGTCGATAAATCACTTAAACGTTTTTTTCAACAACTTGAAAACGAGCCGGTCACTGACCTGCATCGCATGGTGATGTCAGAAGTCGAAGCGCCGCTGCTCGAAGCGGTAATGCACTATACCGGAAACAACCAGAGCAAGGCTTCTGTCATGCTGGGATTAAACCGGGGCACACTCCGCACCAAACTGAAACATTACGGCATGCTGTGAATCCTCACGACACCTGCCTTGCATTAACCATCACAAACTAATCAGCAGAACCTATGAGCACAGAGCACTCTGTAGTCGTGCGTCGGGCGCTAATCAGCGTTTCTGACAAAGCCGGCATCGACAAATTCGCGAAATCACTCCACGCACTCAATATTGAAATTCTCTCAACCGGCGGCACCTACCGCTTGCTTACCGAAGCCGGTATCCCAGCCGTTGAAATCTCAGACTACACCGGCTTTCCAGAGATGATGGACGGCAGGGTAAAGACCCTGCATCCAAAAGTGCATGGCGGTATTCTCGGTAGGCGCGACCAGGATCAGGCCGTGATGGCGGAGCATGAGATACCTCCCATCGACCTGGTGGTAGTGAACCTATATCCATTCGAGGCTACCGTGGCAAACCCAGACTGCGATCTTGCCACTGCCATCGAGAACATCGATATCGGCGGTCCTACCATGTTGCGTGCAGCGGCGAAGAATAATCGCTTCGTGGCGGTAGTGGTGAATCCCCAAGATTACGCACCGGTGCTGGAGCAACTGCAATCCAATGATTGCTGTCTTAACGAGGCTACGCGCTACGACCTCGCGGTAAAAACTTACGAGCACACCGCTTCTTATGATGGCGCCATTGCCAACTACCTCGGCGCCCGAGATGCTAATGGGGAGTCTGCAGAATCTAACTTCCCACGCACCTTCAACACCCAGTTCATGAAGAGCCAGGATATGCGCTACGGGGAAAACCCGCACCAGGCGGCAGCATTCTACACCGAGCGCAAGCCCACCGAAGTCAGTATCAGCACCGCGACCCAGCATCAGGGTAAGGCGCTGTCCTATAACAACATCGCCGATACCGATGCGGCGCTGGAATGCGTGAAGTGTTTCTCTGAACCCGCCTGCGTGATCGTTAAGCATGCCAATCCCTGCGGCGTCGCTATAGCCGACTCGGCACTGCATGCCTATGAAATGGCCTTCCAGACCGACCCCACTTCAGCCTTCGGCGGCATCATTGCCTTCAATCGAGAACTTGACGAGACTACCGCCACGCGCATCACTGAACAGCAGTTTACCGAGGTCATTATTGCACCTTCAGTTTCAGAGAAGGCTCTCGCCGTCACTGCGGCCAAGAAAAACGTGCGGGTATTGAGCTGCGGGCAATGGGAGAGAGAACGCAGCGCCGACCTCGACTACAAGCGCGTCAATGGCGGCTTGCTGGTGCAGGATCGCGATATCCACCAGATAAGTGAATCGGACTTAAAAGTGGTGAGTCAGCGCCAGCCCAGCGCCGATGAAATAAGCGACCTGACGTTTGCCTGGTACGTCGCCCAATATGTGAAGTCCAACGCCATCGTTTATTGCAAGAACAACCAAACTATCGGTATCGGCGCCGGCCAAATGAGTCGGGTCTATAGCGCAAAAATCGCCGGCATCAAGGCCGATGATGAAAGTCTGGAAGTGAAGGGCTCGGTGATGGCTTCTGACGCCTTTTTTCCATTCCGCGACGGCATCGATGCCGCCGCAGCCGCAGGCATCACAGCAGTGATTCAACCCGGCGGATCAATGCGCGACGATGAAGTCATTGCCGCTGCCGATGAGGCAGGCATGGCCATGATCTTTACCGGCGTACGCCATTTCAGACACTAACTCGACCATCACTTAGGCATAGCAATGAATATACTGGTGATAGGTTCAGGCGGCAGAGAGCACGCCCTGGCCTGGAAATGCGCACAATCCAACGCGGTAGAAAGAGTTTATGTAGCGCCTGGCAACGCTGGCACCAGCCTCGAGGATAAACTGGAGAACGTGGTCATAGATATCATGGATTCCGATGCACTGGCTGAATTTGCTATTGACAAAGATATCACTCTCACAATTGTGGGACCTGAGGCACCTCTGGTAAACGGCGTGGTGGACCACTTCCAGAAAAAGGGCCTGGCCTGTTTCGGGCCATCCAGTGCCGCCGCCCAACTTGAGGGCTCTAAGGCCTTTACCAAGGATTTTTTAAAGCGCCATCATATACCTACCGCGGCTTACGAAACTTTTACCGATATCGCAGCTGCTACGGCGTATATCAATAACCAGGGTGCGCCCATTGTGGTCAAGGCTGATGGGCTTGCTGCTGGCAAGGGCGTGATCGTGGCGCAGACAGAACAGGAAGCTATCGCCGCGGTCGAAGACATGTTGGCGGGCAACAAGTTTGGTGATGCCGGGCACCGGGTTGTTATCGAAGATTTCCTGGTAGGCGAGGAAGCCAGTTTCATTGCCATGGTAGATGGTGAACATATCCTGCCCATGGCAACTTCCCAAGATCACAAGGCTAGGGATAATGGTGACGAAGGCCCCAACACAGGCGGCATGGGAGCCTATTCCCCTGCGCCGGTGGTTACTGAAGCCGTTTATGAACGCATCATGGAACAAGTCATTCGCCCTACCGTGGCAGGCATGGCCAGCGATGGTCATCCTTATGTGGGTTTTCTCTATGCCGGTCTGATGATAAACCCTGAGGGCGAGCCCAGTGTGGTCGAATTCAATTGCAGATTCGGAGATCCCGAGGCGCAGCCGGTGATGATGCGCCTGCAGTCCGATTTGCCTGCGCTTTGCCTGCAGGCACTCAGCGCCGAACTGGATACAACGAGAGCAGAGTGGGATGTACGACCAGCGGTCGGTGTTGTATTAGCAGCCGGAGGCTACCCTGACAGTTATGCCAAGGGCATTGAGATAACGGGGCTGGATTACGCCAAAGGCGATTCACAGAAAGTTTTCCATGCCGGCACCAAGACGAGTGATGGTAAGGTGCTTACTAACGGGGGCCGCGTGCTTTGCGCTACGGCGCTCGGCGATAGCGTCGCTGCCGCCCAGACCTCGGCCTACGAACTGGCAAGTCACATCAGCTGGGACGACCTCTATTTCCGCACAGACATTGCTTATCGCGCCATTGCGCGCGAGAATAACTGAATGGCCAGATCACCCCTAAGCTTTTTAGATAGCTGTCTGCTGCAGTTTGACCAAGCCCTGCGCACCTGCGTACCCGGCAGCAGCATGGCTACCCGCCCGTCTCCCGCCGACAAACTCGCTGCGGAAACCACGGCTGCAAGCATGAGCCCAACTGAGAAAAAGCACGCCGCCGGGCTAATGCGCATCAATCATACGGGTGAGGTCTGCGCCCAGGCCCTATACGCGGGCCAGGCCAGCACGGCAAACCTTGCGCAAGTGCGTGAGGCCATGGAGTTAGCCGCTGCAGAAGAGGTCGATCACCTGGCTTGGTGCGAACAGCGCTTGCAGGAGTTAGACAGTCGTCCTAGCGTGTTCAACCCTCTCTGGTACGCGCTCTCATTTGGCATGGGAGCCGCCGCTGGTCTGGCCGGCGACAAGTGGAGTCTGGGTTTTGTGGCGGAGACCGAGAAACAGGTCTGCGATCACCTTGAGGAACACCTGGAAAAACTGCCTGAGGGCGACCAGCGCAGCAAAGCGGTACTGGAGCAAATGATTGTCGATGAGCGTCATCACGGCGAGACAGCAACCGAAGCCGGAGGCGCTCCCTTGCCATCCCCGGTGACACAGGCCATGCTTGCCATGTCCAAAGTGATGAAGAAGACTACCTACCAGATTTGAGCCACTGAGCCAGACCCTAGATGATTCTGCCCAGGTTTAAACTCCTGGATCGAACCTCTGCTTCAACCAGCGCTTGCTAATCTCAATTCAACACCCGTTAGTTAACGCTAGTCCTCGACGACCTCATAGTCATGAGTAATCTCCACACCAGCTTGTTTCAGCATGATCGATGCCGAACAGTATTTGTCTGCGGATAGCTCAACCGCCCGAGCAACCTGCGCCGCTTTGAGATCCTTGCCCGCGACCACAAAGTGAAGGTGTATGGACTCGAAAACCGACGGCGTCGTGCCTACTCTTTTCGCCTCGACTTCTGCCTCGCAACGGGTAACCTGTTGGCGTGCCTTTTTCAGGATTGTGACCACATCATAGGAAGAACAACTGCCTACTCCCAGCGCCACCAACTCCATGGGACGCATCCCAAGGTTTCGCCCTCCGCTTTCCGGCGCGCCGTCTAGCACGATGCCATGGCCCGTACCGGATTCCGCCACAAACATAACCCCTTCTACCCACTTGATTCGTCCTTTCATATTCTTTTCCTGCAGTAGTTCCGTTAGTTGAACAAAAACTTTATGTAGTCCCTCTCAATTAAGACTATCAATTCAGGCTCGATGGTCTCTGGCTCTCGTCCCGATTATCTAACTTAGCACATGAATTTATGCTCACCCAGCAGGCGGTATATTTTGCTGCAACAGCTGCGAGTCTAGGACATATAGCGACCAACATCTCACAATTGGGAAAAAATGTGATAGGTGGTTATGCTGCAGTAATAAGTAACGTATCACATGGCGTTAATGGCAATTACTCCTCATATTAAAGAATTGGACAATTTTCTTTCCCATTTTCACAGGAAGCGCTATCCCAGCCGCGCCACCATTATTTAAGAGGGCGATCAGTGCGATACCCTTTACTACATCACGAAGGGCTAAGTATCTGTCATCCTTGAAGATTATATGATGATAGGGAAGTCGTGATCGCCTACCTGAACCCCATGAGATTTCTTTGGGAAGATGGAGAGGGGGTATTCAAACAGGCCGAAGAGCGTTCCGCCCGGTGCCGGGCTCGCACCGCCAGCGAAACCGCTTAGATAAGCTACACAAATTTCAATCGCTACGTGCACTCCCATCCCGAGATCGTATTCACCATCGGTCAGCAGATCGCACGTCGTCTGCGCAATATTACCGATAAAGTAGGCGACCTGACGCTCTATGATGTTAGCGGTCATATTGCGTGCTCCCTGATCGAGCTGAGTAAGAAACCTGATGCCATGACCCATCCCGACGGCATGCAAATCAAGATCACGCGCCGGGCAATTAGCCTGACCGTAAACTGCTCTCGGGAAATGGCCGGCTGGGTTTTAAAGACGCTGGAGGAACAAGATCTGATCAGCGTGTGCGGCAAAACATTAGTGGTTTACGGAACCCGCTAGTACATATCTGGCTAGTAAGTCTTTCTGGCAGGGCCAACCGATGGGTAACCCTGTTAAGGCTCCAAAGCAATCCCCCCATATGAAATCCAAGAGCTTAGGTAGAGAATAGCTCCTGCAGCTTCTCTCCTGGCTGCGGTGCCCGCATAAAAGATTCCCCCACCAGAAACCCATAAATATGGTTGGCTTGCATCAGCTCCACATCTGCTTTGTTGTGGATGCCACTCTCGGTAATGATGAGTTTGCCATCGGGAACGTGTTTGGCGAGATCAAGCGTCGTATCGAGACTGGTGGTGAAGCTGTGCAGGTCTCGATTGTTGATACCCAGCAGATCAGTTTCCAGCTCCAGAGCTAGCTCTAGCTCAGCGTGATTGTGAACCTCAACCAGCACATCGAGGGAAATTTCGCGCGCATAATCTGCAAGCTCATGCAACTGCGAAGGCGCCAGGGCGGCAACAATCAGCAAAATGCAATCCGCCCCGAGGGCACGGGATTCCGCAATTTGGTATGGGTCGATCATGAAATCCTTGCGAATGACCGGCAGACTGCAGGCCTGTCTGGCCTGTTGCATATACTCATCAGCCCCTTGAAAGTATCTTTGATCCGTCAAGACAGAAAGACATGTGGCGCCATGATCAGCATAGTCGCTAGCGTGTAGCGCCGGCTCAAAATCTTCGCGAATCAGACCCTTGGACGGCGATGCCTTCTTAATTTCGGCGATGACCGCCGACTGGCGTTGGTTGATTCTGTCGCGCATCGCCATGGCGAAGCCACGCACCGGGTCAGCCTGCTGAACATCAGCCTCGAGTACCTTAAGGCTGCGCAAAGCCTTGGCGGCGGCCACATCTAAGGCCTTTTCCTCGAGTATCTGTTCCAGAATTGTGGGGTTCGCCATCGGCTTAACCCGCCTGCTCTGAGGTAAATTTTACGAGCTGCTCCAGCTTAGCCAGCGCAGTCCCTTCCTGCAGCACGGCCCTGGCTTTTACCACCCCTGCCGCCAGATCTGGCACCAGTTCCGCCGCGTAGATCGCCGCGCCTGCATTCAGCGCAACAATATCCCCCGCCGCCTGATGCGAGTAGTCCAGCGCCTGTTTCATGAGAGCCAGACTCTGCTCGGCGCTATCGATTTGCAAGCCGCGGTAATCTGTATAGCGGGTAATCCCGAAATCTTCTGGGCCCACTGTGTACTGGGTGATTTCTCCCTGTTTGAGCTCACCAACCAGGGTGTCAGCGGCAATGCTGATTTCATCCAGCCCGTCTCCTGCCGCCACCACCAGCACATGATTGCTCCCCAGCTCACGCAGCACTTCAAGAATCACCGGTATCCATTGCGCATCGAATACACCCATAATCTGGTTTGGCGCAGCGGCAGGATTGGTGAGTGGGCCAAGCAGATTAAATATGGTACGCACGCCAATTTGCTTACGCGCAACAATAACGTGTTTCATGGCGCTGTGATGGGCTGGTGCAAACATAAAGCCAACACCAACGGAGTCAATACACTCGCCGACCAGATCAGCACCCAGACCAAGGCTGACGCCCGCTGCTTCTAATATATCGGCGCTGCCGCTCTTGCTGGTGGCACCGCGATTGCCATGCTTGGCTACTTTCGCGCCAGCGGCGGCCGCAACAATGGCGGAAGCCGTAGATACATTGAACTTGTTGGAGCCACTGCCGCCAGTGCCACAAGTGTCTACAAGATGAGGTGATGGTGACACCTTCACGTCAGTCACCAGTTCGCGCATGACCGTAGCACCTCCAAGCAACTCTGCCGGCTTGATCCCTTTCATCTGCAGACCAACTAAAAACCCGGCATTTTGTGCATCGGTTGTCTCACCAGTCATGATGGCACGCATGACGGCAATCATTTCTTCCTTGGCCAGGTCTTCCCGCGCGGTGACGCGTCTGATTGCGCTAACGATATCCACGTGTCTTCCTCAGTTTAAAGTCTGTTTTCTATTGCTCACGCGTTTAAAAAATTTTTCAACAGCTGGTGGCCATGCTCACTGGCAATCGATTCCGGGTGGAACTGCACACCCTCGACGGCAAGTGTTTTATGCCTGATACCCATGATCTCCTCCACGCCACCCTCTGAACTCTTGGTCCACGCGGTAATTTCGAGCTCCTCGGGCAGCGCACTCTGGTCGATGACAAGGGAGTGGTAACGAGTTGCGTTGAAGGGGTTTGGCAGATCGGCAAACACGCCCTGCCCATTGTGATAGATTGGTGAGAGCTTGCCATGCATCACCTTGCCTGCACGTATGATCTTGCCACCAAAGGCCTGACCGATGCTCTGGTGGCCAAGGCAAATACCAAGCAGTGGAATTTTGCCAGCAAAGTTCTCCACCACGGCCAGAGAAACTCCAGCTTCGTTTGGTGCACAGGGACCCGGCGAGAGCACAATGCGCTCGGGCTGCAGTGCCTTTATGTCTTCAACGCTGATCGCATCATTGCGATACACCGAGACATCCGCCCCTAACTCACCGAGGTATTGCACCACGTTGTAGGTAAACGAATCGTAGTTGTCGATCATGAGCAGCATTAGCGCAAAACATCCGGACCATAAAACTGTACGCCATAATATCAGCCCATCCGCTGGCTGTCTTGATGCTGCAAGCACGGCCTGATTTGATCCCAATCTCGTCTCCATGCGTAATAGGAAGCCTACGGATTAGACGAAAATTAAACCCGCTACCCCACTACATTTAAGCCCGATAATAAGGTGTAACAGTAACAAGCTGGATTTCCATGGCTAATACTCCATCCTTGATGTGGTTCCGACAGGATCTGCGACTCAATGACAATCCGGCGCTCACGCAGGCCGCACAGGCAAGCTCCGTGCTGCCCGTCTACATTCTGGACGACTGCAACTCCGCCCCCTGGCAAATGGGCGCGGCCAGTCGCTGGTGGCTGCACCAGTCCCTCGAGGCAATAGACGCTAAACTGCAAAACAAACTGGTGGTTCTTAAAGGAGATCCCGAAAAACTTATTCCCGCACTCGTCGCTAAACATAACGTCGAACTGGTGTGCTGGAACCGCTGCTATGAGCCCTGGCGCTCCGCTCGAGACACAACAATTAAACAGGCTCTGCAGGAAAACGGCATTGAGGTAACCAGTTGCAACGGTTCGCTGCTAGTGGAACCCTGGACTAATCTCAAGGACGATGGCACACCTTACCGAGTGTTCACCCCCTTTTATCGCAGAGCAATGAGGCGAGGCATCGAGATCGAAACGGTTCTGCAGCCTACACCGGCACTCAATTTAATCTGCGAAGATACAAGTGATACCAAGCTGGATGCCCTCGAGCTATTGTCAGACATCGATTGGTGCGGTGGTTTTGAAGCAGAATTTACACCGGGTGAAGCAGGAGCGCACCAGCAGCTCGCCAACTTTCTGGAGCATGGCATCAGCAACTACAAACAGGGCAGAGACTATCCGTCGCTCGAATCGGTCTCCAGGCTTTCTCCCCATATCCATTTTGGTGAAATTGCACCGCATCGTATTTTCCAGGAGTCACTGGAGCATGGCCGCCTCGCGGGCGTAGAAACTGAAAGTGAACATTTCGGCCGGGAATTGATTTGGCGTGAATTCTCATACACCTTGCTTCACCACTTTCCCAAGCTGACTGAAAGCAACATGAACACCCACTTTGATCACTTCCCCTGGCGTCGCGACGCGAAATTACTCAAGGCCTGGCAGCGGGGCCAAACCGGCTATCCACTAGTGGATGCGGGCATGCGCGAACTCTGGCAAACTGGCTATATGCATAACCGCGTGCGCATGATCGTGGGCTCATTCCTGGTGAAGAATCTATTGCAGGATTGGCGCGAGGGTGCGCGCTGGTTCTGGGACTGCCTGCTGGATGCGGACCTGGCTAACAATACCTGCAGCTGGCAATGGGTGGCGGGCTGCGGTGCCGATGCGGCTCCCTACTTTCGTATCTTCAATCCGCTCACCCAATCTGACAAATTCAAAGCCGCACCCTATATCAGACGCTTCGTGCCTGAACTCGCGGCACTGGACGATCGCCATATCCACGAGCCCGCGGCAGCGCCACCCATGGTGCTGGAATCGGCTGGCGTTGAACTGGGAACAAATTATCCCAAGCCCATTGTGGAACTTAAGGCATCGCGGGAGAAAGCCCTGGAAGCTTACCAGGAGCTAAAGTCCAGGATTTAAAGCCTAGGACTCAAGCTTGAGCCCCTGCTGAGCCATTTGCAAAGCGCGTACGATAGCGCGAGCTTTGTTCTGGGTCTCCTCCCACTCTGACTCCGGCTGCGAGTCAGCCACAATGCCGGCACCCGCCTGCACGTATAGAGTCTGATCCTTGATTACCGCGGTGCGGATGGCAATGGCCATGTCCATATTGTCATTCCAACCTAGGTAGCCCATGGCCCCACCATAGATGCCGCGTTTTTCAGGCTCGAGTTCGTCGACGATTTCCATGGCCCGCACTTTGGGTGCACCGCTCAGGGTTCCCACCGGCAGGGTAGATTTCAGCACGTCTAGCGCCGCACAGTCTTCCCGAATCTCACTCTCGACGATACTGGCTATGTGCATCACATGGGAATAGCGCTCTACAAACATCTTGCGCGTTACCTTCACGCTGCCAATTTTGGAAACTCGCCCAGAATCATTGCGGCTGAGATCGATCAACATCAGGTGTTCGGCCAGTTCTTTCTCGTCCGCCAGCAGCTCTTGCTCCAACGCTTGGTCTTCCGCCTCGGTGGCGCCCCGCTTGCGAGTACCGGCCAAGGGACGCACTGTTATCTTACCTTCTTCTACCCGAGCCAGGATCTCCGGTGACGCGCTCACCACGTGATGATCACCTAGATCGAAGAACACCATGTAGGGAGAGGGATTGAGAAAACGCAGCGCTCGGTAAACGTTGATAGGATCACCGGCAAAGTCCACCGACATGCGCTGGGCTATCACCACCTGCATGACGTCTCCGGCCACGATATATTCCTTGATGCGATTAACCGCCGCTTCAAAATCCGGTTGAGAAAAATGCAGTCGATAATCCTGAGACCCGGCGCCGCTGTTGGAGTCGGAGTTCGAGTTGATTGGAAACTGCACGGACTTGTTCAAATCGGCGGCGAGTTCATCCAGCCTCGCTTGCGCCTTTTTGTATGCGTCGGGCACTTCCGGGTCGACGTGAATCACGAAAGAAATCGTGCCACGCAGGTTGTCGAACACCACAACTTCTTCGGACAGCATCAACAGAATATCCGGGGTACCGATGTCATCCCTAGCTTTGGATGGCCCGATGCTGGTTTCTACGTAGCGCACGGTATCGTAGCTGAAGTAGCCGACGAGCCCACCGGCAAAACGTTGGTCTGCCGGCGAGGGCGCTACCTTGAAACGCGCCTTGTAATCATGAACAAACTGGAATGGGTCTTCACACTGGTGCTGCTCGATAATCCTGGCATCAGTTTCAACCGTCACATCCGTTGCCTGAACGCGGATCACGGTCCGGCAAGGCAATCCGATAATGGAAAAGCGGCCCCACTTTTCACCGCCCTGTACGGATTCGAAAAAGTAACTGTGGGTGCCGCGCCCAAGTTTGAGATAAGTGCTAAGCGGGGTCTCCGTATCGGCCAGCACTTCTCGCACTACCGGAATACGGTTATAGCCCTGCCCGGCTAATTGCTGAAACTCTGCTTGGTTCATGGTGTGCGAATACCGATTGGATTAATTGGCCGGAATATTCTGCGGGCGCGACTAGTGATGCCCTTTCGTGGCCTGCCCCAGTTCTAAGCGCATCGCCGTAATGGTTTTTTGGTAATCATCACTATTGAAGATAGCGGAACCGGCGACAAACATGTCGGCGCCAGCATCGGCAATTTTCCGAATGTTACCCACTCCAACACCGCCATCCACTTCTAGCCGAATGGCGTAGTCGCTGTCATCGATAAGCTTTCTCACTTTCTCCAGTTTCTTGAGAGTGGAAGGGATGAATTTCTGTCCGCCGAAACCAGGATTGACTGACATCAGCAGGATCACGTCGATCTTGTCCATAAGGTATTCCAGGCAGTCCACTGGCGTGCCCGGATTGAATACCAGGCCAGACTTGCAGCCCTGGTCCCTGATCAACTGCAGGGAACGATCCACGTGGGCAGTGGCCTCTGGATGAAAACTAAGATAGCTGGCACCCGCCTTGGCAAAGTCCAGAATCAGCTGATCAACCGGCGATACCATTAAATGCACATCTATGGGCGCCTCGATGCCGTGCTTGCGCAGGGCCTGGCACACCATTGGCCCGATGGTGAGATTAGGCACATAGTGATTATCCATCACATCGAAATGCACAACGTCCGCGCCGGCTTCCAGCACATTAGTCACTTCTTCACCGAGTCGGGCAAAGTCAGCCGACAGGATTGAGGGCGCAATAAGAAAATCTTTCATCAGGCGGACCTGTGCTAAAGAGGCAATAATTTATTCGACTTATTCTAACGCGCAGACCGCGGTGTGTCAGGCGCGAATCTGTAGTCGGACGGGAAATACTGTGCGGTACTAGGCCCTGATCTTACGAAAACCACA
>MDTC01083263.1_pt1 | contig 13956 bp, 12 predicted proteins | sample 811181 | NCBI WGS metagenome assembly MDTC01 (sample SAMN05326644, study PRJNA326480) | marine metagenome | isolation source: seawater | place: Pacific Ocean: North | collected 2011
CCCTCCAGTAATAACGTGGAATCCAGAAACATGAATATGTTGTTCAGTAGTGTATCTACCTCCAGCTAAATTAACTAAGTATTAAACAAACAGTAACCTATTCATGCAATATGTAATTTATTATAATAACTGATTTTTAATGATTGTCATGTAATATATAATTACAAATAGTATAAAGAAATATATAGTGTACTAGCAACTTATCATACCACACCCTATTATAAAAACAAATGACGGAACACAAACTTCCAGAAGAAAATAGCACTGACGTTTCCGGTTCCGTGACATCAGACATTTCTAGTGATTTGTCTAACACAAAGACTTCCCGACAACAAGTAATAACTGAAGTACAAAGACTTCGGCGTAAACTACACACTCCACCACCTCCTGAATCAATCTCACCTTCTTGTATAAAAAAAGAACAGCTTATTTCATTTGAGAAATACGGAGATGGAAAATACGAAGTGTCAAGTTTGTGTATGTTGACTTCGCCTTGTAAGCATTATGTGCGAAATACAGATACAGATAAAATATACCTTATGAATGGTGTAGACATATACGATACATTACATAAAGAAGGTATACACGATGCTCATTTTGACCAGTATGCCGAAGCATCTAAGAATCGTAAGAACCCATCCGAAGAAGATAGGCGGTTGTTGAAAGAGTATGAAAAGCTTGAGTTGGAAATGCAAAGAGAACAACAAAAAGAAAAGGATGCAGTAAAGCGTCAAAAACAGCTGGGCGAACAATATAAGGCCTCTTCTAGATTAGAAAAACTCAAAGCACAAAACAATATTAGTAAGTGAACAAATATGTAAATAAAATGTTTCTGTACCCTATAGAAACACTTTATTGTTTGTTTCTTGAATCATATTTAGAAGTTAAACTCGGTAAACAAAAACATGATAGGTTCAGGAAATATAATGAATATAATGAATAGTGTATCCGATTCTTATCGGGGTCACTTAGAAACGTCACAATATCTCGCAGAGGCCAAAAAAAGCGCATTGGAAGAGTATCAAAAACTCCAACTGTCAGATATTATCAGTCCAGAATACAAAGGTAAATACATAAATGAGCTAACGTTAGAGCAACAAAATAAAGCAGCAGCGTTTTATGTAGGGGTTCTTGTCCTAGACGAATACCGAAAGCGCGAATCTTACGAGTTACACCACGATTATGAACTCACAAAATTAATTGTCCAGATGTTTGTAGAATATCCATTTTTAAAGAGTTTATATGACGTTGCAATGCGGAAATATGCCAAGGAACAATATACCGCTCTCAAAACATCAGCTTTGTTCAAGGATGAAAATAAAGGAAAACAACTAAAAGATTTCACGCAAGCTGAACAAACAAACATGTCTAAGTGGTACAAAGAAGTAGAGACTCTGCGAGAATACATGTTTGCCATACGTCAATTAAAAAGTAATAATCATTATGTCAACATAGAAGAAAGCGATAAACTTATCTCAGACATTACTCAGCTTTTTCACGATTACCCGTTTATAGAAAAAATAGGAGAACCAAGTCCTGGTGACGATGGGGTTGGAGAAAATGAACTCCGTGGTGGTTTAAAAAAGAGTTCTAAAACTCGCAAACAAAAAAGAAAACGCAATAGCCGTCACACTTCTAGAAAACACAGAATGAGCTCGTCTCGTGGAATTAAGAAGAGGCGTCGTTCTAGAAACAGTAGAAAGGGATAATTATTGTTGATATGTGTTATACATTACCACATATCATACATCAAAACTATAATATATTATATTATCATTCCGTAAAACTACTCATATCCACTGTATTCGGAGCCACACGATTGAGTATCTCCAAAAGCTCTTCACGAGTAACAATCTGTTTCTCTTTCAACACTTCCGAGGCTTCCTTGACAAATACCTTCATATCGTTCATCATTTGTTCTGTTTGTGTATACGCTTCTTGAATCAAATTAAACACCTCCTCGTCCACGATTTTTTTATATTTTTCACTGTTTTTGGGGTATATCAATTTTGATCCCATTCCGTAATATGTAATCATCTTCTCAGCCAATTTCAAGGCCTCTTCAAAATCGTTAATTGCACCTGTAGTGACAGACGTCTTGTAAAATACTTCCTCGGCTACTCTACCGCCTAACAAAATCATAAGGTGTTCAAATAAAGCTTCACGCGTGTAAATGGGTGTAGAGGTAGCTTCAAACACTGTGTATCCTGGGCTGCGAGGGGCAAACAAATTAATTAATACTTTGGTTACTTTGGAATGGTGTTTAGACATAAGACCTACAATAGCATGACCCATTTCGTGAATAGCAATATGATCAATAATATCATTTGTAAACTCATGTTCAGTAGGCTGCCATCCCACCATCATTTTGTTTAATACTATATCAATATCGTTCTGTATTATTTTGTCTCTGTTTTCACGAATAGCAGTGAGCATTGCCTCGTTCAACAAGTTCTCTATTTGTGCAGCAGACAATCCGTTTGTATTGTCAACTAATGACGCCAAATCTAACTTGTCTTCATAGGGTTTCCCGTCAATGTGAACATCAATCACACACTTACGTGTCTTTGCGTCAGGATTACCAATATAAATACGCTTGTCAATACGTCCAGGTCGTGTCAAAGCTGGGTCAAGAAGGTCGGCGCGGTTGGTTGCACCCACGACAAAAATACCATCTTTGCTTCCAAATCCATCCATCGCAACCAATAACTCATTCAATGTATTGTCACGTTCGCTTGATGAAGATTCACCGTCGCCAGATCTAGTGCGACCTAGCGCATCTATCTCATCAATAAATACAATAACAGGACAAGCCTCGCTTGCTAATTTAAATAACTCGCGAATACGCGAAGAACCCACTCCAACATATTTCTCTTGAAACTGTGCACCAGAAACACTAATAAAGGGAATCTTTGCTTCACCAGCCAAAGCTTTTGCCAACATCGTTTTGCCGTTTCCAGGAGGACCTTCAAATATGAGTCCTTTGGGAATCCTGACATTATAAGGCTGGTATTTTGTATAATTACTTAGAATGTCCACACACTGTACCAATTCAGCCTTGACGTTCTCGTAACCACCCACATTCGTAAAGTTTAGCGGGAAATCAGTAATTACCTCAAAGTTCTCTGACTTTTTCCTGGTTTTCCTCTGCGACCAGGATTAGGATTATCAAAACTAGGATTATACACCTTACGGAAATATCCTGCACGATTCCACTCATTCTCTTCTTGATTTTCCTCGTTTTTCATATTCTCCATCTCTTCGTCACTCATATTATCACGTTGAATGAACCCACCGTTTGGTGTTATTATGATACGCAATCCAACTGGATAATTAGAGATACTAGTATTACTGAAATTACTACGATGTGCCGGATTGTTATAATACTCGTTATCCAAACTGTCTTCTATCATGGCAGTATCACGAACAGTCATGTTTCGGGAATTAAGTCGTCTGACATAATTCTCATAATAGTTTTTTGAAAGGGGGTATCTATACCTAGGAGGGGATTTCATGGTATCCTTGTTTTCATTTTCACTGTTGTCATTGGGACCCATATAACAATATACAGGATTTGAGACATGTCTGCCCATTTTGACGGGTCTGATTTTAAACCCATCACTTTCATGACAAATATTTGTCAAAAAGAAAACAACCAACGATATACTGAAAAAAAGCATATACATCCATATATAGCTGTATTCTTATATTATATTCTCTATACAACATATATAGAAATTATCGAGAATGAAACCACTCACATTTAAGAACTATGTTACATCCAAGTGGAAAAGATTAACTATACTCATTGTGTTATACACTATACTACTCACTGTGTTTTTTGAAAACGATGATTTTACTGGACTGATTGATTTAAGTGAAAAAGTAGATGATATCAGTAAAAAAGAAGATGGCGAAGAAGTAAGTCATCGCGAGCTTGTTATGTCATTGTTTGATAAAATAGTTGACCGTTTCAACTTTGTTGTCATTACCATTTCTAGTGTAGGCTACGGAGACGTTGTTCCAAAATCACGCAGATTACGTCTCGTGAACGCGTTTTTCATTATATTGTTGATTTACATTGTATACAACGATTAAACTTATTAACAGTCAAAAACGAATCAAAGTAAATAATTTTATAACTCATATAAAAATATTTACCGCTGTAATCAAGACATTCTCACTAAGTTAGAATATAACAGTGCAGCTGTAAACTAACTTACTTTCTATTATTTACTTCCATTGTTTTATATCACCCACCAAATATTCTTCATCTCTAAGTATGTTATATCGTCCATACTTAGATGTATTTACTTGCATATTTTTTACTGAACACGCCCACTTAGAAGGATCGTTTCGGTTTTGATAAAAATCTTCAGGTTTTATAAGCGAAACTGTTAGGTAACACATGTTCGTTCTCACTGGTATAACATAGTGATGTGCTTCAGACGATCCGTTTACTTTATCCAATATTTTTTCGGATGTCTTTTGTTGATGATTAAATCCTACTTGCATTCCAAAAGTTGTTCCACCAGACAACGATAGATTTTCCGTGTTAACTTCAGTACTTGATAAAATGATTTGTGCAATACATCGAGTGTAGTTATACACTTCAAAGTTGTAATCAGTCGTCCATAACCAATCAAAATGCTGTGTAAACTTGTTTGTATCGTTACGAAGATGTAATGCAAGCACGGTTTTGCGTAACAATTGAGTCTCTGCAGAAGACACTGACCCAAATAATGTATCTACAGAAACAGTTTCTATTGTAGAAATGCTTTTTTTCCTCATCATTTTCTGTTTTGTCTTCGTTCTCTTGGATTTCTTTTTTTTCTTTTTTTGTTTTTGTTGTTGTTGAATTACTGTGTCGCTGCTTTTATCGCTGGAAACTTCAAATGAATCTCTGAATATAGATTCTTCACATTTTGTAGGTGTGGATGTAGCTGTAGATGCGGATAAAGGTTGTGTATAAGATTCGTGTGGTATTTCTAACCTTAGTTGCTGTAGCGATCTAGGCTCAGGTAGTGGAGGGGAAGGTGGACTAACAGGTAATTGTGATAGTGCTTCCATTTTCACAATTAGTGTATCTTATATTACACCATGTCTTATCATTAAATTATATTTCTAATAAATATTTTTATACCATCAAATTTTATTTTTCAAGATTTAAAAATAAAAAATTCAACTACAAACTTTCCCTATATTCGAAAATGGACAATTTTTTGGACATTTCAAATTGTCCATTTCGAATTGTACAATACTTTTGAAAACGATCAAAAATTTTTTTTTATGGTAACAAAATGAATTTTCATGGATCGTTTTGTTACCATAAAATAAATTTTTGTAAAAATGACTTTAAAATTAAAAAATAATATTCAAATACACTATTAATACATGACTGACGTTTTAGCGCCAAAAAACGTCAAAAAACGCCGATTATTTTATTGTGAAATCTGTGACTTTGAATGCAGCAAACAAAGTGACTACAATAGACACCTTTTAACAGCAAAACACAAAAATACTTACAATTTGGTGAAAAAACTGACGCATGACTTACAAAAAAACGCCGATCCAGAACCCGCAGGATATACGTGTGAGTGTGGGAAGACGTACAAACACCGTCAGTCTCTTCACAGTCACAGAAAGAAATGTCAAAAAGTTAATCAGTGTATAGAGACTCCTAGCGACACCATTATTCCTGCGAAAATTCCTGCAAAGACTGTTGATACTGATGAATGCGTAGAGGTAGAAGTAGGAGTAGAATCAGAATCAAATGATTCTGAGGAGATAAATGATTTTTCAGAAGTGTCAGAAACGTCACAAATGTTGTTAGCGGTAACGGAATGTATGAAGCAGATTCAAAAAACACAAGAAAATCAGCGTGAGATGATTGATAAGCTTAGCGAGAATGCAGGACCAAAAAGCATTACAAACAATATTTCTAATGTTAATAACGTGAATGTAAATTATAATGTCAATGTGTTTCTGAACGATCAGTGCAAGAATGCAGTCAATCTTTTAGATTTCGTGAATAGTATTCAGTGTAGACTTGAAGATTTAGAGTATATGGGAAGAGAAGGTTATGTAGAAGGCATTAGCAAAGTGCTTATAGATAATCTTTCTGAAATGGAGGTGACCAAACGACCTATTCATTGCACAGATGTTAAGCGCAAGGCCCTCTACATAAAAAATAATAATGAGTGGCATAAAGACAATAACAACACAGAAATGAAAAATGCTATTAAGCGCGTAGCACACAAAAATCGCTGTAACATAAAATCATGGCAGGAAAAGTATCCTGAACATCATTCAAAAACTGGTTCAAATGGTAAACAGAAGCAATATTTAGATATTATTGGAGAAGCGTTTCACACCGATGAAGACGAAAAAGCTGCAAACAAGATCATTAAGAATGTTGGAGAAATTGTATCGCTAGATAAAAATGTTATTAAAGACGAATTATCATAATCAATCTATCGCAAGTAGAGGTTTATGATTTGTATGTGTGTTATTTTATTTATACTGCGTGGCTTATGTTCAATAATTTTCTCTGCTCAGGTACAAATGCTTCAATCTTTTCTTAGACCAATAAATACGTTTATAGTGGTTACCACAGGAGCCATCACAACTAGATGCATAACCGGTTTTATTATATGGAAAACCGTAGAAGTTTTCAGAAAGCCTGCTAGCACATATCGTATGCCATACGAGTATATGTATACGTTTCTTAATATTGCTACATTAGGTGGTGCGCTGTATGCTTACAACTCTATAAAGTAAGACCAATATATTTGCCCCGTGTGTTAAAATGTGTTTTGTATTCGTGTAACTAATTATTATTAATTATTAATTGTGTCAAAACTTAGAATATGTTATTATGGTATAATATATGACAGGTTCCGATATATCAGGCGTAACGCAAGAAAATAATGAGCAATCAGCTTCTCAAGAAGAACCCAGGATTACACTAGATATAAGCGGGATTTCACATCCGGAAACATCACCAGTAGACAGTATACCTAAGGTTTCTGACTCTACAAATAGAATGTCTACAACAGCACTTTTAGCTAGTGGTAACCTTCCCCCAAATAAGCCTGATGGCACTGATAGTTTGGCATCTCTGAACTCTTCGTCCAGAGGAAAAATCCCCCCTAAATCTACAAAATGGTTGGAACAGCCAGAATATATACTGTTTAGTAACGAGATCAAGAACATTAAGAAGAGTAATATGATCATCCTTAAGGAATGCAAAGAAGCAAAGCGATTGTTGGATTTAAAGTATGGAGATTTAACAGCTATTATTAACCGCATTCAGACCTCTGTAATTATATTATCCACTATAGCTGGATTTTTTAACGCTACGAAAGTTCAGTTTGGGTTACAAGATCAAATTATTTCCGTGATGTCTATCGTTGTTTCCACTTATGTATCGTTGGTATTATCTGTGTCCAAATACTTTAAATATGATGAATCAAAAGAAAATATACAAACGCTTCGTGAGAAGTATTCTATGTTACATAATCAGATTGAACATCGTATGGATGTCTTAGGTCCATGGAACGATCCTAATTTATGGAAGTTTGCTGATCCCGTATTAAAATTACAAGAATGGGATCAAATAAAACAAAATATGGAAGTAGAGTATAACGACATCATCAATACTAAACAAAAATTAACTACCGAGTTTGAGATAACAATGGACACAAAATCTAGAAACGCGTATCATATTAACAACCGTAAGCTTACCTACGATAATCGTGTTAAACTATTTGAATGGGCACAGAAAGAGATGGATTTGGATGATAAGATTGATGACGTCTATATAGAACACGACAAAAAGAAAGCTGAAAAGGTAAAAAAGAATGGACATGTAAAAAGACGACATAGTCTACAGAGTGAACACGAAAAAATGACAGATAACTGGGATGAACACGATGAGGATAGTGATGGTGATTCCAGAGTATAAGAACTCATCTATACAATTAATTTATTCAACATAACTACTACAAAAAGTGTTAGTAGTAGTTATCTAGACCCTCATTTTTTATTTTTACGACTAATTCGTTTACGGGAAGAATGTTTGTTTTTTCTAGAACGTAGTTTATGCGTTTTCTTGTTTTTCTTTGCTTTCTTTACTTTCTTTGTTTTACGCGTTTTTATTTTCTTATAGTGCTTCTGTCTACGTTTACGTGTTGAACCACCAACATTCGCATCGTCTGATACTGGGGAATTAGGAGGTGGTGTAATAGTTGGCGAATCATCTATATTTGTCATATTGAACGCTGTAGTAATATCATTGAGTTCATTATTTATCTTCATATCGTCACTATCGTCACTATTGTCTCGTATAGTGCTTGTAAACCTCACTCTTTTCCTTGTTTTCACAGGAGTAGGATTATTTGATGAAGCTGTCAAGGTAGTTACTGTATCAGTGTCCATATTACCGGAGTTTGTTCTGTATGCTCCAAATCCATAGGATGGTTGTCTTAAATCATGTTCACGCAATACTTGTGGACTTAGTCGTGCATGGTCAAACCCGCTAATTCCGTCTAAAGGAGATATTTCTCCGGTCATCTTAGGGTTGGTCACCGATGAAGGTATATTGATAAATGGTTGTGGTGCGTCTTGTTTATAAGATACTGCTTGGTCACTTGATATACTAAAATCGTCTTCATCCTCAGATAAATCTTCTCTATTTCGTTTGGCGCTCATCAGTATTGAATATTTATTACTTAGTAATAACTGATTGCTAGTTCAGTATACATTATACGCAGATTTAATTCTTGTGATGAAACAGTTAGAGAGATATTGGAGTAAATATGGTTGGTTATAAATTGAAAGAATATGGTTAAACTAAAGCAATGTATACTCTAACTTACACTAAGAATGGCCGCCGATATACGAGGATACTTTGGAAAATCCAGTGATACACTAGAGTCAAAAACCAATACTGAAACGGCGATTCCTGCTGCAAAGGGCAAAAAATGGTCATCCGAGGAAGAAACGCAGCTCCTAGATGAACTAGACAGAGGATTAAATGTGAATAGTATAGCATCTCTTCATGATAGGACATATGGCGGCATTACATCACGTATGCGAGAAATAGCTTGTAGAATGATAGAGGCTGGTGAAGAAATGAGTAAAGTGGTAATGGTGACTAAAGTAAGTGAACATCAAATTAACGACGCGATAGAAAAAAAGAAATATACTGCCAAGAAACGTGACGAAAGGAAATCAGAAAAGATTTCTGGAAATCAAAGCGCGTCATCTGAGAAATCTGTAGTTGATATGTTAAAAACGAAATCATCGGGTTCCAAATCAACTACATCAACATCCAGTAAGTCTATTGCGAACGACAAACTTAAAAGTTCTGTGGCAAGAAAAATGCTTGATCACAATTTGTCTATTGAACAACAATGTGCTCTCCAACAGTTTGAAGATGGAGATAATTTGTTTATTACAGGAGAAGGAGGAACGGGGAAAACCTTGTTAATTCGTCACTTGGTAAGGTCTGCACACAATAATCACCACAAGGTTCAAGTTTGTGCATTGACAGGATGTGCTGCACTATTACTAGAATGTAATGCTCGCACAATACATTCGTGGAGTGGAATTAAATTGGGAAAGGGAGACCCAAACGATATTGTGACTAGTATATTGTATAATCACGCAGCCAGAAATGCATGGAGGACGACGGATGTTTTAATTGTAGATGAAGTAAGTATGATGTCAAGACGTATATTTGATTTGTTGAACCACGTAGGTAAACGAGTTCGTGGTTCTTCCAAACCTTTTGGTGGTATTCAAGTTGTCTTTGTGGGAGACTTCTTTCAGTTGCCGCCTGTCTCTAAACAAGACGATGAGGAAGGAGACGACCAGTTCTGTTTTGAATCAGCTGATTGGACAGATATATTTCCAATGGATAATCACATCGTATTAAACACAATGTTTCGTCAGGACGACTTGACGTTTCGGAGAATCTTGGGTAATATACGTATGGGAAAAATAGAGGAAGATGATGTAATGGTTTTAAAAAAGTATGTGGAACGTCCTTACGATAAAGAGTCACATGGGGGTGTTATACCTACCAAACTCTTTCCCACGAAAAATAAAGTAGACGCCATTAACAAACAAATGTTTGAAGATTTGGACAGCGAACCACATATGTTTATGTTTACTTCCAAAACCAACTGTACAAAATATCTTGATGGTTCGGACAAGGATATACCTCCTGCTATACTAGCCAAATGTCGTAAATCGTTGAATGCTCAGCGAACGACGTATGAAGTAAACAGTCTGGCAGATAACAGTCCGTGTGTGAAAGTTCTTGAATTAAAAAAAGGGGCCAATGTTATGTGCACTGTGAATCTAGATTTGGAAAATGGAATATGTAATGGTTCTATTGGAACAGTTGTGGGATTTCGCGAGTGTGAAGATGGCGGGTTACCTAAAAAGATGCCAATTGTGTTGTTTTCCAATGGACGCACAGTAGTAATGAGTGAAAAATACTGGCAGTCCGAAGATTATCCTACTATTGCAGTAGGTCAGTTTCCATTATGTCTCGCTTGGGCCATTACTATTCACAAGATTCAGGGTGCTACGTTGACTATGGCTGAGGTAGATATAGGAAGTGGAGTGTTTGAATGTGGACAGACTTACGTAGCCCTTTCACGCGTGAAGAACTTGGATGGTCTTTATCTGTCTAGATTTGATCCCAAGAAGATAAAAACGAATCCCAAGGTCAAGAAGTTTTACAATAGTATTCCATTAGTTGAATATGAACAAGATGAAGAAGCTGACGAAGAAGAGGAGGAAGAAGAACAAAAAGAACAAAAAGAACTAGATTTTGAGGATTTTGTTTATAAAGAACAAGCATGATGCATCCAAAACAAGAAAATAAAATGTATTGTTAATGTATATATTTTTATCTATGAAACAAAATCTTATTAAAAAAAGTCGCAAAAAAATAGCATCAAGAAATACAGACAAGAAAATTACTAGGAAACGTCGTCGTAATAAAAATGTCTCTATGAAAGCAGGAACTATTGTAAATAGAGACAATGTGTACACTATTGATAATCTTATCGCTGATATTCAAGCTCCAGGAGCATCTATAGACGTTATTACACGTTCAGTCTTTAGACACAGAGACACGGTAGGTATTAACGAACAGAGAGAATCAGATGGTGTAACGGTACTTCTAGCTGTAATTTCTTTACCGATAGAACGAGCAGATATTGTTGCTGAAATTATTCGTCTAGGAGGAACTCCGAATATTCCCGATGATGATGGAAATTATCCTCTTATAAACGCTATGAAGAACCGCTATTACACCATAGCAAAAATCCTTTTAAAGGGGGACGCAAACGGTTCTAATCAAGCAAGATTAGATATTACTGAACCTAGTGGTCTTCGCAATAATGCATTAACTTTGATTGTTAGTCTAGCTAATGTGGAAGATGTGCTTAGACCTAGTGGAGCGGTAACTCCTCCTCCGACGATATTAAACGAAGACCTACAAGTAACCTTACCATCTCCTACTGTTGCGATTGGTAGATTAGCAAGAGGAGAACTGCAAGCAGATTTTTCTAGACCCGAAAGTAGAACGAGAAAACGAAAACATATGGATGAATCCAAACACGAGAGTGATGACTTATCTGAAGATGAAAACGACGAAGAGCTCGAGGATATAGATAGGGGACATTATGACGGAAGTGTGGCGGATAGTGATATGTTTAGTGTTGCAAGTTACGAAAGAAGAAAGAACGCTGCTATTGAAGTGATGATGCTTATATTGAAACGGAGAGACAGATTTAATTATGGTGTTGATGTGAACTACAAAGACGCTTCACAGCGCACAGCATTGATGATGGCGTGTGCTCATCAAGACATGATGACTATTCAAACTATTATGGACAAAAGAGGAGATGATATTCAATTAAATCTTATAGATTTTGAGGGAAAAAGCGCTATTATGCATTTAGTTGAGAATGATGACAGTTATCTTGATGATACATCCTCTATTTATTCTGGAGACAATAGCACGTTTCAAGAAAGTTCCATATTAGATTATATGTTGTCACATATGTGGTCTCTCTTACCTATAGGCCGAAGACAACGATTCAAATTAAACTTGAAAGATAAAATATCAGGAGAAACTGCTCTTATGTATGCAGTTAGGAAAGATAATGGTGAAGCAGTAAGAATGCTACTTGAGTATGGTGCTGATTATGAAGTAAAAAATAATAACGGTCAAACAGCAAAAGATATTGCTGATACTCATATACGATATGATGGAATGACTCATATCGAAATGTCACAGATTCTCTCTTCGTTCATTAACAAAGTAGAATTCAGGGAAGGTGTTACAAGTGAACAGTTTGAAAAGTGTATAAATAAGGAAGATAGTGGAGATGTTATAGATTTATTTACAAGTGAGAAATTAGATAGAGCAGATGCAGTGTTTTTGCCAATTAGCATTATGGAACCAAGTGATACGAGAGAAGAAGGACACTGTTTTCATCGTCAGTTTTTATGGGACTGGTTTCAAGTTTCTTTCAGGAACCCCGATTTCAACGACCTGGATGAAAGAACGTGGCCTAAAAATCCATACTCAAATAAACGCGTTCCTCTTAATTGGATAATTGAAACTTATCCTGAACACTTTGATAACATTCCTCGCAATGCTTTAAATCGCGACATTGCATTAGAGGGCAATGATGGTGGACCTGGAGTAGGTCGTGGATTGTTTCCTTGAATAGAATGACTCTAACTAAAAGGTGTGGAAATAACATAGAGAGAAGTATTTTCATTTAACAATGGAATTAAATGAAAATGCAATGAATGCGATATTATTATTGGTTATTGTATGGTATTTGGGAATGGTGATAATGGTCATCAAATATGGAGGACAACTGGATTCTTACTGTAAAGAAAATGTTTATACTAATCGTATTTTTGGTTGTATGTTACATCAGCAAGAAGTAGTAACTGAAAATGTAGAGTAATCTTGTTATTTTGCAAAAAGGTAATTGATACCTAATTTTGGATTTTTAATACTTGAACTTGACATATGTCTTCCATATTTCATCCATAAAAGAACACTTATCGTAAATCCTAGTAAGAAACCAGCAGGACATTGATCTGGGTGATCATGAAAAAATGGGCGAGTCACTAAAGGTCCTATGAAAAATGTAAGTAGAGAGTAGACTACCATAGTTACAATGGAGGGCGTGGTGCTTAAATGTGTCATTTATAGAATAAGTACATATTTTAGATCTCAATTATTGTGTATTTGCTAGTTTTGGAAAAGCTATTATCAAAGGCCCCGTAAATACACACAAAAAACACCATATTGACCCAAACCCACTTAAAATTTCTTTACCAGTGCGAATCCTGTCATTTAAAATCATATAGAGAATACCTAGAACAAGAAGAGCGATTGTTACTGAAAAATAAGTGCTTTCGGTTGTTTTATGTTTCAATACTTGAAAGTATGGATATGCGAATAAAAATACGTAAAACGCTAAGAAAACAAATGACCCGATTATGGAGCCAGTCATAAATTTCCATTTAAGCCGACATATAGAACTGTTACATTTATCATGTAAGTATGCAAACCGGAAATTGTTTGTTTTTTCTATTATCACGGATAAGCCCACGCTAAATAAAATAAAGAGAATACTTGTTAGTAAAATCATTGTTTGTATGTTTGTATTGTTAGTATGTGTATAACACACATACAGAGCCCAAACTATAGGTTGTATAACAAGAAGTGAGAAACCAGCTATGGCTGCATATTTATTAAGTTTGGCATTTTCGGTGGTTAAAGCAACATGACCATAATACTCCACAAGCTGCATTAAAACGATAGTTACATACAAAAAAGAGAATACATACATTTTTTTATAGATAGTGTATGCAAGGCATACAGATCCAATAGCAAACGCAGTTATA
>MDTC01110859.1_pt1 | contig 13953 bp, 11 predicted proteins | sample 811181 | NCBI WGS metagenome assembly MDTC01 (sample SAMN05326644, study PRJNA326480) | marine metagenome | isolation source: seawater | place: Pacific Ocean: North | collected 2011
AATTGTTTGTTTGGTTAATAAAACATGTTCAAGGTTATTCAAATCAATTATTCTTGGGACTACAACTTTTTTGTTTTTTTGAGAAAGCATACTCAAAATGAATTTTGTTTCAATTTCATTATTTTTTTTTGAAGTCAAAAAAATATGATAAAACTTCTTATCCCATATCGGAATATTAAGGAGTTTTTTGCTGATTAAAATACTCCTTTGGTTGATTTGAAAATTAGATAAATTTTTTCTTTTTAAACTGTAAGTATTTCTTAACTCTGACTTATTATTTTTCATAGTTTATATTACTTAAATTTAATGTTAATATTACTAAATGAGATAAAGTTTATTAACTAGATAAACTAAATTTAATAAATGAAAGTTTCTAATCTTGAGGTTCAAATAAAAATATTACCAGAAAATCCTGGGATATATAAATTCTTTGATAACCAAAATATTATAATATATATAGGTAAAGCTATAAATATTAAGAAAAGAGTAGTTTCATATTTTAATACAAAACACTCTCATTTTAGAACTAAACTATTAGTTAAACAAATATTTAAAATTGAAAATATTGTTGTTGAAACTGAAATGGATGCTTTATTACTGGAAAATAATTTAATTAAAAAATTTAAACCGAAGTACAATGTTCTTTTAAAGGATGATAAAACTTATCCGTGGATTTGCATTGAGAAAAAACCTAAACCAAGAATCTATTACACTAGAAATTATAATAAAGGTAACGGAGAGTTTTTTGGGCCATTCACCAATGTGAAAAGTGTTAAATTTCTAATCAAATTAATTAAAAATGTTTATCCGTTTTTAAATCATGATTTAATTCATTTACTCAAAAAGGGTGATGAAGAAATAAATTCATCTGAGATAAAAAATAATTTTTTATCTATAAAATCAATGATTAAAGGAAATTTTAAAGATTCCCTTAATGATTTTAAGTTAAAAATGGAGAAATTATCATCTCAGATGAAATATGAAGAAGCCCAAAAAGAAAAACAAAAAATTGATATTCTATTAAATTATCAAGTTAAATCAACTATTGTTAATCCTAAAATAACCAATATAGATGTATATTCAATCTTCACAGATGAGATTTTTTCATATGTAAATTTTATGCAAATTTCTCATGGAGCAATAATTAGTTCATATACTTTAGAAGTGAAAAAAAAATTAAATGAAAATGACCTGGAAATACTAAAAATATCAATAATAGAGTTAAGACAACGTTTTAATTCTAAATCTAAGGAGGTCCTAATTCCTTTTAATATTAACCTTGGTGATGAAATAAAATGTATAGTTCCAAAATTGGGAGATAAAAAAAAGCTTGTAGATTTATCACTGAAAAATGCTAAATCTTTCAGGATGGAAAGATTCAAGCAAATAAAAATAACAGACCCAGAGAGACATTATAAAAGGTTACTGTCTCAAATAAAGGTTGATTTAAGATTAAAATCAAATCCTTTTCACATAGAATGTTTTGATAATTCAAATATTCAGGGACAAAATCCAGTTGCCTCCTGTGTTGTTTTTAAAAATTCCAAACCATCTAAAAATGATTATCGACATTATAATATAAAGACAGTCAAAGGGCCTAACGACTTTGCCTCAATGGAGGAAATTGTATTTAGAAGGTATTCTCGACTAATAAATGAAAAAAAATCATTGCCTCAATTAATAATTGTTGATGGTGGAAAAGGACAGCTTTCATCAGCAATCAAGAGTCTTAAAAAATTAAATCTACAGAATAAAATTGCAATTATTGGAATTGCTAAGAGGTTGGAGGAAATATATTTTCCAAATGACCCCATCCCCTTATACCTTGATAAAAAATCAGAAACCTTAAAAGTTATTCAAAATCTAAGAAATGAAGCTCACAGGTTTGCTATCAAACTACATAGAAACAAAAGAAGTAAAAATATTTTTGCTTCAAACTTGGATAATATTAAAGGAATAGGAGAAAAAACTAAGATAAAACTTATTAAAGATCTAAAGTCTTTTAAGAAAATAAAAAAAGCATCGAAAAAAGAATTGATTAACTCAATAGGAAAATCTAAAGCAGAAATTTTGCATGATTTTATAAATTCAAATTATAAATAATATTACCTCAATCCCTTTAATTAATGAAATCTATTTTCAAAAGAACTTTTCAATTAGTAGTGTTATTTTTAAGTCTTTCTTGTTTTTTAATTTCAGCCCAAGTAAATCAAATAAAAGAAAAGGATAATTATCTTAAAGAAAAACAGATTGCATTTAAAGATGGAGAATGGCTAGAGTTTAGAATACACTATGGATTTTTTAATGCAAGTTATGTTACTCTCTCTCTAGAAAAAGAAAAATTTAATGAATATGATGTTTTCCATTCAAAAGGTTATGGAAAGACAACAGGCCTACTAAGGTTCTTTTTTAAAGTAGAGGATATATATGAAAGTTATTTTGATATTAATAGAACTCTACCGCTAAGGTTTATCAGAAAAATTGATGAAGGTGGCTATAAAAAAAATACAATTATTGATTTTGATATAGTTAATCAAAAAGCATACGTTAACGATATAAAAAATGGTGAAAAATCAAATCACAAAATTGAAAAAAATACTCAAGATTTGATTTCTACATTTTATTATTTAAGAAATTATTTTCCTGTAGATGAAATAAAAATAAACGAAAGCTTTGATGTAAACATTTTTTTTGATAATGAAAATTATGAATTTAATTTAAAATTTTTAGGAATTGAAGTTTTAGATACAAAATTTGGCCAAATTGAGTGTTTGAAATTTATTCCGATTGTTCAAAAAGGTAGGGTTTTTAAAGAAGAGGAAAGCATTACTCTTTGGGTTTCAAATGATTTAAATAAAGTTCCTATTCGTATTAAAGCAGATATTGCGGTTGGGTCAATTAAATGTGACTTGGAAAACTTTAAGAATCTAAAATACCCATTCAAAATAAGAGTTAATCCTCAATAAAGTTTTTAATAACTTTAATTAATACTATTAATTTATTCTGTGATTTTTAATGAACTTTGAAAAAAAACTTTTGAAGAAAATTTATTCTTTTTATGCTTTAATTTTTATTTTCTTCTTTTATGGATGTGGATTTAACCAAGATTCAAAAAATAATTCTTCAAAACAATTAGAATATATTCCAAATATTGGATATGGATATGACCTGAATAAATTTAAAATAGATAATAAAAAAATCAGAAGAGGTGATACTTTCGGAGCAATCCTTGAATCTCAAGGAATAGACTACCCTGAAGTATATAATATTTTAGAAAAAACTAATAATCAAGTTAATACAAGAAAACTTATTGTTGGAAAACCATATAAATTATTATACACAAAAGATTCTATTCTAACACCATATGCTATGATATACGAACGAGATCTTTCATCATATTGGAAAATTCAATTTCGTGATAGTATTTACGGTGAAACAATAAAAAAACCAATAAAAATTGTTACACTTCAAGGGTCAGGTGTAATAAACAGCTCATTATACGAAACAATGCTAGACAGTGGTCTTAATGACCAGCTTACCTATTATTTATCAGATGTTTATGCATGGACTATCGATTTTTTTAGACTACAAAAAGGAGATCGTTTCAAAGTAATTTATACAGAAAAATTTGTTGATGATTCTATCTCTCTCGGTATTAAAGAAGTTATTGCAGCTTATTTTGAACATAAAGGAAAAGGACTTTATGCTTTTAAATTTGAATCAGAAAGAAAAAAAGGAATCATAGATTATTTTGATGAAAATGCTAAAAATCTTAGACGTGCTTTTCTGAAGTCACCTGTAAAATTTTCAAGGATTTCATCAAGATATAATTTAAAAAGAAGGATTGCGCTTTATGGAAATAAAATTAGACCTCATAAAGGGACTGATTTTGCAGCTGCAATAGGAACTCCTATTATGGCAACTGCGAATGGTACTGTAACAAAGTCCTCATCCTCCAGGGGAAATGGAAATTATGTTACAATTAAACACAATAATATATATAAGACTCAATACCTTCATATGAAAAAAAGAAAAGTTAAAAGAGGTCAAGAAGTCAAACAAGGAGATATTATTGGTTGGGTCGGAATGACGGGTTATACCTCTGGACCACATGTTTGTTATCGATTTTGGAAATATGGTAAACAAGTTGATCCATTTAAACAAAAATTGCCACAGGCTAAACCAATATCTAAAATCTTAAAAAAGGAATATATATCTTTAATGTTACCAATAAAAGAAGAATTAGATTGTGTCCCATTCGAACCAGAATTTTTAAAAAATATAGAAGTACAAAATATAGAAATAGCAAAAAAATGAAAAACATAAATCCAACAACTTTAAAGTCTTGGAAAAAAATTTCTTCCCATTTCGATCTAATTAAAGACAAAAAAATTATTGATTTTTTCAAAGAAAATAAAAGTCGTATGAAAGAAATGTCTTATGAATGGGAAGACTTTTATTTCGATTTTTCAAAGAACAGAATTGATGAAAAGGTTTTAAAAATTATGAGTAGTATGGCAGATGAAGCTGGCTTATCTGAGGCCATAAAAAACTGTTTCAGTGGTAAAAAAATTAATATAACTGAGGATAGGTCTGTCTTACATACTGCGGTAAGAGATTTTTCAAATGAAAAATTAAATCATAATGGATTAGATATAATTCCTGAAATTAAACTTGTTAGAAAAAAAATCAAAGAAGTATCTAACAAATTAATTAATGGGGATTGGAAAGGATATACTGGAAAAAGAATTACACATGTGGTAAATGTTGGAATTGGAGGTTCTGATTTAGGACCCAAAATGGTTTGTGAAGCTCTGAATTTTTATAAAAATCATTTTAAAACACTTTTTATTTCGAATATTGATGGAGATCATGTTATGGAAATATTAAAAGATTGTCCTCTTGAGACAACCTTATTCATAATTGTTTCTAAAACATTTACAACTCAAGAAACATTAACAAATGCAAAAACAATTAGATCTTGGTTTCTAAAGGAGGCTAGTAAAAATGATATTTCAAAACATTTCATAGCAGTTTCATCAAACCTTCAAAAAATTGAGGAATTTGGAATTGATAAAGAAAATATATTTCCAATGAAAAATTGGGTAGGAGGAAGATTTTCTTTATGGAGTGCAGTTGGGCTTATAATAAGTATTTCTTTAGGTTATGAAAATTTTGAAAAATTATTAAAAGGTGCAAATTCAATGGACAAACATTTCAAAGAAGCTCCATTCGAAAAAAACATACCAGTTATAATGAGCTTTATTAGTATTTGGTATAATAATTTTTATAAGTCTGAAACTGAGGCAATAATTCCCTATACTGAATACCTAAAATCCTTCCCTGAATATCTTCAACAAGCTTCAATGGAAAGTAATGGGAAATCCGTAGACAGAAATGGAGAGTCCGTAAATTATCAAACTGGAACTATAATTTGGGGCTCAACAGGAACTAATGCACAGCATGCATTCTTCCAATTAATTCACCAAGGGACTAAGCTTATTCCTGCAGATTTTATTGGTTTTAAAAAATCTCTTCATAAAAAAAATGTTCATCACGATAACTTAATCGCAAATTTTATTGCCCAAACTGAAGCTTTAATGATAGGTAAAAATCAAAAAGAATTAGCAAATGAAAAAGTGCCCAATAGTCTAATTCCATATAAAGTTTTTGAAGGTAATAAGCCAACAACTTCAATTTTCATCGAAAAGTTAACTCCATATAATCTTGGCGCTTTAATAGCAGCATACGAGCATAAAATATTTTCACAAGGTATTCTTTGGAATATTTTTAGTTTTGACCAATGGGGTGTTGAGCTTGGAAAAAAATTAGCTAATAAAGTTTTTGAGACGATTAATTCTAAAAAAATTACCGAGGACAATTTATCTACAAAAAACTTAATTAATATTTATATGAATTCATAGATGTTTAATCCTGTGGGTTAAAAATTTAATTTATTGAAATGAAATTGCTTTGATTTGTAACTGAAGGTTGGTATTTCCATTAAAGTTATTTAGATCTAAATGACCTAAAACAGAAAATTCATTTTTCATTTTTATTTTTGATATATATTTGCCCATTTCAAAGCCGATTCCATCCATTATTGATCCTGACCTATCTCTAATTTGAATTTTTAAATGATTATTATTATTGCCTACTGTAATTGAGCCACCATTATCTATACAATTTTTAATACAAAAAAGCGGTTGCTTATTATCTGGTCCAAATGGTCTCATTTGATTAATAATTCTATAAACTGATAGAGTAAGTTCACTCAAAGAAACATCCAAATCATATTCAAACGATGGTAATAATTGGTCAGCTAAAATCTTATCTGATACAACTTTATTAAATGCCTTTTTGAAATCATTATACTTTTCAGGTAACAAAGTTAAGCCAGCTGCATATTTATGACCTCCAAATTGAATTAAATGATTTGAACAATCAGAAATTGATTCGTAAATATCAAAATCCTTTACAGATCTTGCTGATCCTGAATAAATATTTTTTGATTTAGTAAAAACTATAGTTGGTCGGTAATAATGTTCAATCAATCTTGATGCAACTATCCCAATAACACCCTTATTCCAATCTGGACGATATACAACAGTAGTTTTTTCATCTGGGTAAGATAATATCTCGGCTTGTTCTATTGCTTCCTTTGTTGTTTTTTCATCAATTAATCTTCTCTCACTATTAAGAAGTTCTATAGACCTTGCTTTAGGCTCAATATCATTATCATTATCACATATTAATAGTTCAAGAGCATATTTCGCATGCTTCATTCTTCCTGCTGCATTAATTCTAGGTCCAATTTTAAAGGCTAAATCAGATACATTAATATTTCTATTTATATTTTTTAAAAAGGTCTTTATTGATTTTCTGGGAGTTTTATTGATTATTTGAATCCCAAAATAAGTTAGTATTCTATTTTCATTCTCTATAGGTACAATATCCGAAGCAATGGCAATTGCTACAAAATCTAAAAATTCTTGAATTTCATATATAGTTTTCCCTTGTTTTTGATTGACAGCTTGAATTAATTTAAATACTATTCCACAACCACACAATTCTTTATACGGATATATACAATCCATTTGTTTTGGGTTCAAAATAGCATTTGCTTTTGGTAAATTGACTGATGGCTTATGATGATCACAAATAATAACTTTTATACCAAATGAATTTGCTAATTCTATTTTTTCAATAGCCTTAATTCCACAATCTGTTACGATAAGAACTTCTACAGATTCTTTATTAGCTTTTTTGATTGCATCAAAAGATAATCCATAACCCTCTTTATAGCGATCTGGTATGTAGGTCAATGTATTAAGTCCAAATTTTTTAAAAAATAGATGAAGCACTGATACTGATGTTATTCCGTCTACGTCATAATCTCCATAAATCATTGTCTTTTTATTATCCTCTATAACTTCAAAAATTATTTCAACTGCTTTACCCATATCTTTCATTAAAAACGGATCATGCAATTGATTCAATTCTGGTCTAAAAAAATTCTTTGCATCTGAGAAAGTCCTTACACCTCTCAAAACAAGTAAATCTGAAATGACCTTTGGGACTTTAATTTCTTTTTGAAGATGCTGGGAAGTATCTAAATTTTTTAAGGCTTTTAATTTCCATAATTTTTCCATCAATGCTCTTTTAAAGAAGAAATACAAATTACAAATTCTCCTTTTGGTTTGTTTTTTTCATAAAATTCAATTGCCTGATAAATTGAACCTCTGAATTGAGTCTCAAATTTTTTTGTAAGTTCTCTAACAATACTTATTTCTCGATTTTCATCAAAAAACTTTGTAAACTGTTTTAAAGATTTTAAAATTCTATGTGGAGATTCATATAATATAACTGTTCTATATTCATTTGCTAATTCTTCTAGTCGCTTTTTTCTTCCTTTTTTGATTGGTAAAAATCCCTCGAAAACAAATCTATCAGTTGGAAATCCACTTTGTATAATAGCAGGAATAAGAGCAGTTGGTCCAGGAAGACAAAAAACCTGAAAGCCACTAACAATTGATTCTCTAACTAATAAAAATCCTGGATCAGAAATTCCAGGAGTTCCGGCATCAGATATAACTGCAACATTATTTTTTTGTTCAAGTTTTCTTATAATACCATTTAACTTTGAATGCTCATTGTGTTTGTGAAAACTTTCCAGCCTGCTATTTATTGAGTAATGATTGAGTAATTTCTTACTGGTTCTTGTATCCTCTGCATAAATTATATCAGCATTTTTTAATATCTCAATTGCTCTGTAGGTTATGTCTGCCAGATTTCCAATTGGAGTTGGAACAATGTATAAGGGCATTTATATATCTTTAATTTTAAATATCAAATCGCTTTTTTAAAATATCTAGAAATCTTTTCTCAAGTATTTCATTTTCATTCCATGAATTATACTTTGGTTTAACTTCATTCTCAATAAAGTTTACTATTGTTTCCCAATTTTTAAATAAAATAACTTTAGACATAGTTTCAGCATATTCCTTACTATTATTGTTAAATAACTTTTGAATAAAAGCTAAACGATCATTTAAATCTATTTTAAATTCACTTGCGAAAAGATCATTAACGTTCTGTTCTGTTTTGTCATCATTTTTAATATTTATAGGTTCCTTTCTCTCAAATGAAATAGCTTCCAAATCAGACTCAATAAATGGTGAACTAACATTGGTCTCGGGCATTTCAGGTATCATATCCTTTATTGTTTCGATTAAGGGGGTTACTGTTTGCTTTTCATTATCAAAAGTATCAATATCTCTATCATTTATAAAGCTCAAGTTATTATCATTCATATGTTTTTTTAGACTGTTTTTTTCATTAAAAGAATTGTGATTTTTAAAAAGAATTGCTTTCTCAAAAAGTTCTGACGCTAAGTCATAGAATTCTTGTGAGAAACTGTCTTCTTCCAATTTAAGGATTTGTTTTGCTAAGTTTTTTATATCATCTCCGAATGAGCCTTCCATCATCTATGTTTTTAATACATTTGTTTTATGGGATTAATTTTTAACAGCCGCAATGAAATTTACAAAATGTTTTTAGAAAAAACCACAAACTTGCTTAAACAATTTTGTTTTATCAAAGTTGTTTTTTAAATTATTTTATTCCATTAAAAAAGAAGAACTAATCAAAAAGAGAAGGTAAATTGTCACAACTAAATATCTATTTAAATAGATTAGAGCACAATCTAAATTTTTTAAAATCTATATCACCAGATAAAAATAGCTTGATTGGTGTTGTAAAGGCAAATGCATATGGTCATGGAATCATAGAAATATCAAAAAAGCTTATTAGTTTAGGAGTCTCAAGGCTTTCAGTTGCATCTATTTCAGAAGGAAAATTACTCAGAGAAAATGATATTAATTGTAATATTATGGTCTTTTATCCAGATCCTTTTGAATTGAATGATATAATTAATTATTCACTTGAACCCGCTATCTATTCAAAAAGAATATTGAAAGAGTTCATAAAATTATTGGATAAAAGGAATAAAGATTTTTCTGTTCATTTAAAATTTAATACTGGATTAAATCGGCTAGGATTTAAATTCGAAGATATAGAATGGTTAATTAAAAAAATTGATAAAGCACCCCTAAGAGTTTTATCTGTTTATTCACATTTATCTGCAAGCGAAGACGAAAAAAATAATTTAAATACAAAAAAACAACTTAATATTTTTAATAAGATTAAATCAAAGTTTTATCATATAAACTCTGAGATAAAATATCATTTATTAAATAGTTCTGGTATATTTAACTACCCAGAATATCAATACGATTGGGTAAGGTCTGGAATTTCTCTGTATGGATATTCTAATAATGCTGACTGGGATAAAAATTTATTGCCTGTGGCAGAACTTAAAACAAAAATTATTCAAATTCATAATTTAAAAAAAGGTGAGTGTGTTGGCTATAATAATGGCTGGATCGCAAAAAAAAAATCAAAAATAGCTATTATTCCTTTAGGTCATGCAGACGGAATTGGTAGATATTTTAAAAATAGAAATGTTACTGTTAAAGTAAATCAATTAAAAGCACCAATAATCGGTAATATTTGTATGGATATATTTATGATTGATGTATCTGATATTCAATGTAAAGAATGGGACGAAGTGGTTATTTTTGATCAAAAAAATCCAGCAAATATTTTTTCAGAATCAGCAGGAACTATTTCTTATGAAATTTTATCTAGTCTTGGTAACAGAATCAAACGTGTTTATATTTCATAGGGTTTGTTATTCAAATTGTTATAAAACGAGATATATTATCAGGTCGTATTTTTTTAATGTAATTTAGAACTCAAAATTATTTTATGAAAATAGCTTTAGTTGGAGCTACTGGAATGGTTGGAAGCGTTATGCTTAAAGTTTTATGTGAGCGTAAATTACCTGTCTCTGAGCTAATACCAGTTGCATCAGATAAGTCAGTCGGAAAAGAGATTGCCTTTGGTGGAAAAAAAATTAAGATAGTCTCTTTAGAGGAATCGATTAGCTTAAGACCTCATATAGCTCTTTTTTCTGCTGGTGCATCTATATCAAAAGAGTGGGCTCCAAAATTTAAAAAAGTTGGAACTATCGTGATTGATAATTCCTCAGCTTGGAGAATGGACCCAAAAGTAAAACTAATTATTCCAGAAATAAATGGTAAAATTTTAACTCCAGAAGACAAAATAATAGCCAATCCAAATTGTTCAACCATACAAATGCTGGTTGCATTAAATCCTATACATAAATTATTCAAAATAAAGCGCATTGTTGTTTCCACTTATCAATCAATTACAGGTACCGGAGTTAAAGCAGTTAGACAATTAGAAAATGAATTTAACAATATAAAAGGAGAAATGGCATATCCTCATCAAATTCATAAAAATGCGATTCCTCATTGTGATGATTTTACCCAAAATGGTTATACTAAAGAAGAAATGAAGTTAGTAAATGAAACTCATAAAATTCTAGATGACTATTCGATTGGAATAAGTTCAACTGCAGTCAGAATTCCTGTAATTGGTGGCCATAGTGAATCAATAAATATTTCCCTTGAAAATAAAACTAATATCGAGGAGATAAAAGAAATCTTGAAAAACTCGATAGGAATAGTTGTTGAAGATGATATTAATAATAACATATATCCAATGCCTGTAAACTGCGAAGGTAGTGATCAAGTTTACATTGGAAGAATAAGAAAAGATTTATATGAAGAAAATACTTTTAATCTCTGGGTAGTTTCAGATAACCTAAGAAAAGGTGCAGCGACAAATACTGTACAAATAGCAGAGCATATAATAAATAATTCTATTTTTTAAAAAGTTTCCATGAACTTTGTTGTATAATTCCCCTTAATGAACTCAGGGTTATCCATTAATTTTTTGTGAAAAGGAATTGTAGTTTTAATTCCTTCAATTATAAACTCATCAAGGGCACGTTTCATTTTATTTATAGCCTCCTCTCTTGTTTGAGCAGTTGTTATAAGTTTAGCAATCATAGAGTCATAAAATGGAGGTATTATGTATCCACTGTAAACATGAGTATCAAGTCTAACTCCGTGACCACCAGGAAAATGAAGGGTCTGAATTTTACCAGGGCTTGGTCTAAAATTATTTTCAGGATCTTCAGCATTAATTCTGCACTCTATTGAGTGCATTTTAGGAAAATAATTTTTTCCACTTATTGGAATACCAGCAGCAACTTTAATTTGTTCTCTGATAAGATCAAAATCAATTACCTGTTCAGTTATTGGGTGCTCCACTTGAATACGAGTATTCATCTCCATGAAGTAAAACTTTTTATTTTTATCAACTAAGAACTCAATTGTACCCGCCCCTTCATATTTAATAAACTCAGCTGCCTTTATGGCTGCTTTTCCCATAGAGTCTCGTAAGGAATCGGTCATGAAAGGGGATGGTGTTTCCTCCGTTAATTTTTGATGACGCCTCTGTATTGAGCAATCTCTCTCAGATAAATGACATGCTTTCCCAAAACAATCTCCAACAATTTGAATTTCAATGTGACGTGGTTCTTCAATTAGTTTCTCCATGTACATTGCGTCATTCGCAAATGAAGCAAGAGATTCCGCTCTTGCACTATCCCATGCTTTGGATAGATCATCCTCCTTCCAAATAGCTCTCATTCCTTTTCCTCCACCTCCAGCGGAAGCTTTTAACATAACAGGGTATCCAATTTTTTTTGCTAATTTATTTGCCTCATTTAGAGAGTCTAATATCCCATTTGATCCAGGAATTGTTGGAACTTTAGCTCTTTTCATAGTCTCTTTAGCAGATGATTTATCTCCCATCTTATTTATCATATCTGCACTAGCTCCAATGAATTTTATTCCATGCTCATCACAAATTTGTGAAAATTTTGAATTTTCAGATAAAAAACCATATCCAGGATGAATTGCATCAGCATTTGTGATTTCAGCTGCAGCAATTATATTAGCCGGTTTCAAATAAGATTTAGAACTTTCAGGGGGTCCAATACAGACTGCCTCATCGGCAAAACGAATATGAAGACTATCTTTGTCAGCAGTAGAATATACAGCAACTGTTTTAATACCCATTTCTTTGCAAGTTCTGATTATTCTCATTGCAATTTCTCCTCTATTGGCTATAAGTATTTTTTTGAACATTTTATATTTATCAAGAAGGATCAACTAAAAATAATGGCTGATCAAACTCAATTGGTGTTTGATCGTCAACTAGAATTTTAATTATTTTACAATCCATTTCACATTCAATCTCATTAAACAATTTCATAGCCTCAATAACACATAAGGTTTCTCCTTTTTTTACTTCAGAATTTAATTCAACAAAAGGTGGGGTATCGGGTGAAGATCTTCTGTAAAATGTACCAATTATGGGAGATTTGATGACTGTATATCTTTCCTCTTGTTTAACATCTCTGGTCTCTTGCTTGATTATCTCAACTGAGGTATCATCCATTTGATCTCCTTTATTATCAGGTGAACTAAGTGAAACTGGACTTTCATTTTTAACAAATGATTTACTAACCTCACCAGAGGATTTAATAGTAATCTTGAAATCGTCTTTTTCAATAGTAACCTCATCAACTCCTGACTTAGATATAAATTTGATTAAATTTTGAATTTCCTTAATATTCATGTTTTCGAGTTGTTAATAATGCTAGTTTTTACTCCAAATATAATAAGCCGCACCCCAAGTATAACCTCCACCAAAAGCTGCAAAAATAATTTTATCACCTTTTTTAAATTTTTTTTCAAAATCACAAAGCAGAAGAGGAATGGTGGCTGCAGTCGTATTTCCATAATAGGCAATGTTTTTTAAAACTTTTTTTGGGTTTAATTTCATTTTTTCTGCCACAGATTCAATAATTCTCTCGTTTGCTTGATGAGCTAAAAGATAACTTACATCCTCTCCGGAAATATTATTTCTTTGAAGAATTTTACTACTGGCCTCTGTCATAGCAGAAACTGCAGATTTAAAAACCTTTCGTCCATCCATACTAAGATAATGATCTTGATTTAAAACAGAGGTTTCAGTTGCAGGAAAAAGTGATCCCCCAGCTTTAACTTTTAATGAATCTCTGTCTCCTCCATCGCTTTTAAAATATTCATCTTGCCATCCAAGTTTATCTTTATTTGGTTCAAATAAAACTGCTCCTGCACCGTCTCCAAAGATTATACATGTGCTCCTGTCTTCGTAATTAATTAGTGAAGACATTTTATCTGCTCCTATTACAAGGATTTTTTTGTAACGTCCAGATTCAATTTTTCCAGCGGCCATTGACATAGCATAAAGAAAACCAGAACATGCTGCTTGTAAATCGTAACCAAAGGCATTTGAAGCACCAATTTTTGTAGCAACGTAAGCTGCAGTTGCAGCTATTTGCATATCCGGAGTAGCTGTTGCAAGAATAATCATTTCTATTTCTTTTGGATCTATGTCGTTTTTTATAAT
>MDTC01040649.1_pt1 | contig 13951 bp, 1 predicted proteins | sample 811181 | NCBI WGS metagenome assembly MDTC01 (sample SAMN05326644, study PRJNA326480) | marine metagenome | isolation source: seawater | place: Pacific Ocean: North | collected 2011
AGGCGACAAAAACGGAAAATGTCAACGAGGTCGATTGCCTCGTGATCAACGCCACCCCAATCAACGGTTTCTGGACAACTAGATGGCTCGCACGCGACAAAAAGGGTACTATCCGGATAATGAGAGAGACTCGAAACCAACAATCCGTCGATCTTATCCAACCCTTCCTCCCTTCCGTTCCGGAAGAGGGCTGGAAAAGCTGGACGAATGCCTCCGCAATACCCGAGAACTATGCGGTCGTAAGCAACCTTAATTCAAAGATTCGCCTTCAGTCTGGTGAAATTATGGAGAACTGCCTACGTATAATCGTACATTCGTCAGAAGGAACCTTGATCGAGTACTATGCAAAAGGACGGGGTCTCGTCAAAATAGAGAAAAAATGATTCGACGCTTAAATATCTTCCCTCTCCTTCGCTTATCATTTCAAATGTTGATGTTCTCGATCTATTTGGTCTTGAGATCACACGCTCAAGATGAATCTAATACAGATTTGGTCAGGGAACAATATGTCAATGAACTAAAGAGTGAATTAGTTCAGATCAAAAAAGATTTGCAAGCCTTGCAGCCCAACAATGAGAGGCCAGCAGTCGCTCCGGCGCTATCGCCAGCGATTCCAGAGGTCAGTATTAGAAAAGTCTCACCACATCCGATCGTCCTTAAGCGGACCGCTGCAATCATTGAAGTCAAAGATGATTTACACCTCATCAGACAGGGTTTGCTCAAGCTAAAAGCTGAAAACGCAACTGAACCCAGCAAACAAATAGAAAGCAACTTTCCTGTTAGGAGCATTGTCAAAGTTCGTCAGCGTGGTGATTATTTTCTATTCATCAACTCCGGGGTATCCTTCGCCGGGGAAAGAGAATACGGAACCTCAGGGCTCGCACTCCGCACCCGAACCGGAATCGACTTCTCCATAGCCTTTGGTGGGCAATTCGGACAATGGACAATCGGGCCCGAGATCGGTTATCGAAGGCTCGGATACAAGGAAGCTGTTTTTGGGGCATTTTCGACGCCCGCAACCGGAGCTTCCACAAGTCGTACTCTGGCGATATACGGTGGTCGGGACTTTGCTATGGGAAATTCGCTTAACATTCATGCAGGAGTATCGATTGGCTTAACTTATAGAGACGAAAGCTTTACACTTCCGAGTGTCTCTACAACTCCTACTGCAGATGACGACCTGCTTTTCCAAGGAAGCTTTCGTATGGCTCTAGAATACGCCTTTTCAGACCTTTGCGAAGCTCACATCGGATACCGTTTCACATATCTAGACGAACTTGGAGAATTTGATTCGATGCCAATCAATCAAGTCGAATTGGGTCTGCGCTTAAACTTGTAAGAGTTTCCAAACAATGGATTGAATATCCATACACTTATCGAACTAACGGTTTAGGACATTGTGCTTCCCTTGGATCGCTAGATTTCGAATGACCAACCCTCCCATGATGCCGAAACAGGTTAGTGGGTTCTCTAGTTTGCGTGATAATTAAGTACCATTATGATTTTAAATATAATAGTCGACAATCAAGGCATTGCTTAAATTCCAAATGGTTGAGTCAAAGAGAAAAAACAATTCATGAAAACTGAAATGAGGTTAACGAATTCGCCTGACAACGATGAGCTCGATCCCGCAACAAAGATGTACTACATTAACTCATCTTTCGCAATCAAATCGTTGTGAATACCTACTTTGCGGAATTTCTTGAAAAAAGTTGCCATTCTCATGCAATATTTGACAAGATTTAGCTAATTACAGAGTGAATGAATAATAAGTGTTTTGCTAGAAACACTTCCCACTCGTTCAAATTTTGCGAAATGTCCCAATTCCCACAGATCCAGTGCATTTGATTGTTAAAATAAAGCTGTTGGTGTCCATGATTCTTTTCTGGGCATGTTTTGAGATTGTTCCAGTCGGATCATTGAGCACGAAGAGAAAACTAAAACCTGAAATTTCAAAGGATCTTTCGTTGTTTTTTTATCTCCAGCCCAAATCATTTTTGGCGAACTGGAAAATGAACTTTGCCGGAGGGAATGAACATACGGCATAAAGAGTGGTTTAACCTTGCTGTTGTCAAATTAGCGGCAATCACAGCGCTTTGGGTTTTCCTAACGACAACCTCTGCGTTTGGTCAAGTTCTCAAGATCGACTTTGGGCAAGACGACCAGTACCCTTTGCAGAGCGGTTTCGAGGTCTTCAACCCGTGGGGAGCATCGAGTACGGACAATGGAGAGCTCGTGACCCAAACCTATTCGAACACCCAAGCGACCGACGGCACGATTGAAGTTTCCGTGCAGGGACAAAGCCAATGGAGGGACTACGCCCCCCTTACAGGTGGTGCTTTCTCCACCATGAGCTCATTGCTTTCTGACGAAGTCTTGAACAATTCCGGAGGAACCATCACAATCACGATCTCCGATCTCAAGCCCGGTTCCTACTACATGTCCACTTATCACCATGCATCGGAAAATGGTGGCAACACGACTTACGACTTGAAGCTTACGGATGCAGATGCAACCGACAAAGTAATTGCCAGTGGAATGACAAGCTCTCTGGGAACTTCACCTGGCTCCATTAACAAACAGACGTTTCCCTTCGACGTAAACGCATCGTCCAACGACGTTTCAATCAAGATCGGACCAGGAGGAGCGGCAGGCAATAATTCAGTCATAAATGGCTTCGAACTCGGCTTGAATTTACCAAGGCCCCAGATCACTGTACTTTCGACGACCTATGCTTATCCCATTCCAGTCAATGTGACCTTCGAAAAAATGGGAGTGCCTCACACGGTCACCGGGTTCGACGCCTCAGATATCAATGCGACCGGAGCTACAGTGGGCGGTTTTGCCGTTTCTCCCCCTGGTGCATATCCAACAGATGGTCCCAGCTATAAAGCCACCACAGCGGAAGCCACGATCATTGGTTCTTCACCGGCGCACGCCTCCTATCCCGTTGCGAAAGCGTTCGACGGAAACCTCTCCACAACGGACGACAACAACCGCTGGCTACCCTTACAGTCGGCCTTGCCGAACGTCTATCTCACCTGGCAATTCACAAAACCGTTCCAAGTCACCGAGTACAAGCTCATGGTGCAGGACTTTTCTTTTGAAAAGCGTGGTCCCAAGGACTTCACGCTGCATGGGTCCGACGATAACTCTTCTTGGACAACCTTGGACACCGAGAACAACCAAACCGGATGGACCGCAGACGAGACTCGCTCCTACCTGGTCGACAATCCGGGAACATATTCCTTCTACAAGCTTCTGGTTTCGGCCGCTGAAGGAAGCGATACATATATTGGTTTCCGAGAGATAGAGCTATGGGGCGTCAATGGAGAAACTTTCCCCGCCGACTCCCGCTATACCTTTGAACTTACGCCGGCTGCAGATCCCGCAACAATCAATCTGTCGATCGAAGCGGGAGCGGCAACGGGAGCGGATGAAAATTCAACCGTAGCCAGTTCAGCCGTCACCCAGTACAAGTACCCATTGACTCGTGCAGATGATCTAACCCTATGGTATCAGTTCAACGAGATCAACAGCACCATCGCAGTCGACTCCGCAGGTAGCAACCTAGCCACCTTGACCAACATGGACCAGCTCGCCTGCTGGGTACCGGGCAAATTCGGCAATGCCCTTAAATTCGATGGAACGGACGATTACGTATTGGCCACGGGTTACAAGGGAATTTCCGGAACTGGTCAACGGACCATGTCGGCTTGGATAAAAACTTCGAAACAAGCCGCTGCAATTATGTCTTGGGGAAATGACCTTCCCGGCGAAAAGTGGATTTTCCGAACTCAGACTGCGAACGGAACAAACGGGGCTCTTCGAGTGGAGGTAAATGGTGGTTATCGCGTAGGCAACCAGAACGTCGCCGACAATACATGGAGACACGTCGCGGCTGTTTTTCCAAACGGTGCCACCGACATCAATCAGATCATCTTCTATGTGGACGGCGTCCTCGAAGCCACTTATTCGGGGGTTGCCGCCAGGACTATCAACACTACCTCCGCGGGTCTAGACGTTAGGATCGGCAACGGTCACGCCAATCGTTATTTCCAAGGTCTCATCGACGACGCTCGCATCTACGGCGTGGCTCTCTCAGCCCCCGAAATAGCCGCAATTTATAACGATGGGAACGGTGACATGCCCATTCCTGTAGTCACTGGCCCCAGTTTAGCACTGGCAAACCCAGGGTTTCCATTTATAACATCTGACTTTAACGCGACAAATCCTAGCCAGTCAGCGTCCACGACTTGGGGTGCAATAGGCTTACCGGTAGGAATTGAAGTCAATGCCTCCACAGGAATGATATCAGGAACACCCACTGATACCCCTGCTCCAACTGGTACTACAAGCAACGCTTTCGTTTCCGCAACCAACGGCTACGGAACCACGTATCACGCATTTGCAATAACGCTCTATCCCTTGCCTTCGTCAGTCAGCGTCGGCACTGCTAGCGACATTGGCCTCTATGGAGCCAAGTTAAACGGCTCATTCGCCGATGGCACGGGAACTGACTGCGTTGCGACCCTCTGCGTCGACCTTACGGACAAGGGAACTGCAAACCCTTCTGATTGGGCACACTCCTTACAGCTCGGCATCGTCGCCCCAGGCTCCATCTCCCGTAAGGTCACGGGTCTTGCCATCGACACCAGCTACAGTTTCCGCTTTGCCGTTTCAAATGCCGGTGGTGACTTAGTTTGGTCCGACACCGCAGGAACCTTTACCACTATGGGCGGACTTACTCCTCCTATTTTGGGCGAAGTGAACGCCTCCGCATTTAGCTCCACCGAGGCAAATATTTTAGGTGCCCTCACCGACACGGGTGGAGAAACGCCCTCGGTCACCATCGTATGGGGTGACGAGGACCGTGGTTCCGACTTCAAGGACCTTTCTAGCTGGGATAACGTGATCACTCTCGGGTTGCTCGGCACAGGTTCCTTCTCGACCAACTTGACAGGACTCCAGACAGGAAAAGTCTACTACGCCCGGACAGCAGCCGTCAACGTGGCAGGAGAAGTCGTCTCAAAGAACTTGGCCGTCTTTGCTCCCTCCCCTTATTCGGGCCTTCATTCGGACGGCACGGTAAAGGCTCAGGATCTACTCCTTTGGTACACATTTGAGGAAACAACTGCATCAACCGTGGCAGACTCCGGAATTGGCGGTCACCAGGGCAGCTTGATTAATGGTCCCGCATTCGTCGCTGATAAGTTCGGCAACGCCCTGCTATTCGACGGAGCGAATGACTATGTCGAATCCACGGGTTACAAGGGAATTACGGGAGCTAATGAAAGAACAATAGCAGCTTGGGTCAAGACTTCCAAAACAACGGCAGCAATAATGAGCTGGGGAGAAAACCTCTCTGGCAAAAAATGGGTTTTCCGCACCGACAACGGCAAGCTGCGCGTCGAAGTAAATGGCGGAGCCATTGTGGGAAACACATCCGTCGCCGACAATCAATGGCACCATGTCGCCGCCGTCCTGCCTGCAGGGAAAAACAACGTCAACCAAATGAAGCTATATGTGAATGGCGTGGACGATGGTCAGAGTTCGGCTACTGATAAGATTATCGACACGGGTTCTAGCGACAACTTCAAGATCGGCAATGACCAAGCCAACCGCTACTTCCAAGGACTAATCGACGATGTCAGGATATATGACAAATCACTCAGCGACAATGATTTGGCCGACATTTACAATGGCGGATTTGGGGACCAATTCGTTCCGCCCGCCATCACCAGCGCCACCGAAGTCAACGCCACCGTCGGGCAGGCATTTACCTACCAAATAACTTCAACTGTCACCACCCCCTCCTACTCCGCCTTCAATTTGCCCCCGGGTTTGATCTGCAACCTTAGCACCGGAGCCATCACCGGCTCGCCTGAGGCGGGCGGTGTCTACTTGACGACTCTCTTGACCGAGGGCTCCTCGGCAACAGTCACCAGCACACTCACCATCACCATTCCCGTTTCCGCACCGAACATTGCCAACTCAAACGCCATAAACATCGTGTCCAACGCAGCCAGGCTAGTCGCCGATATTCCCAATACGGGTGGACGTGACGCCAACGTCACGGTCTACTGGGGAACAGTCGCCGGTGGACAGTCGTCGTGGCAGAACGAACAAAACTTGGGATTGAAAGGCATCGGCGGGCTTGCCCACGAGGTATCGGGACTAGCTTCCGGAACCCTTTACCACTACCGTTTCAAGGCGGACAACTCTGAGGGTGGCAACGGCGACACAGTCTGGACCGTCGACCGTAATTTCACGACTGCTTCTTCGGCCAGCCCCCCAATCCTCGGCAATGTTTTTTCAGTCACGGACGTAACTGACACTTCGGCCAAATTCAACGGCTCTCTTGCCGGCACCGGCGGATCCGACGTCACATTTACATTTCACTGGGGTCCCGAGGACGGCAACCAGACAGCAGCTAACTGGGCCAACCAAATCACCATCAACAATGCCCAACCTGGAAACCTAAGCGCCGAGATAACCACCGGCATCACCCCTCCAACCATCTACTTTGCCCGAATGGAAGCCAAGAATTCCGCAGGTTCTTCTTGGACTGACAATATGCTCGTGTTCAGTCCGGTCAAGTTAGGCGTGGGCGGTCTCACCTCTATCACAACTTTATCCCTATGGCTGGATGCAACCGAAGTCTCCACTATAACCGAGAGCTCAAACGCGGTTAGCCATTGGAATGACAAAAGCGGGAATGGGAATCATTTCTTACAGCTAACATCCACGAATCAGCCAAAATCAGGCATCCGAAGTCACAATGGTAAGAACGTGATCGATTTCGACGGTGGAGATTATCTCGAAACCAGCGCCGCTTTCGACACTGGAAACAACTTTAGCGTATTTTTACTTTCAGGGATAGATGCCATCAATCACGGAAACGACTCTCTTTTCGCTAACCGGCAGACAGGAGGCTCTCCTCACTTCCAGTTCGACGCGGAAAGCGCAACAACCTTTAAAGGTCGCTTAAACCAAACGAATCTGGGTACGAACAAGACTTTCTTTCCCGTCGCTGAGAACGGGCCCTCTATCTACGCCCTGACGTTCGACTTAAGCACTCAAACCATTACTTGCTTTCTCGATGGAGAAAACAAAGGAAATACAGGCTACATCGCTCGTCCTAACAAAGAAAACAAGACAACCCTCTTCTCCAACCGAGGTCTCAATAATTTCCCCGATGGATTCGTCGGAGAATTCATAGTAACTCCTGAATCTTCGTCCGAATCCAATCGGCAAAAAATCGAAGGTTATCTTGCCTACAAGTGGGGTTTAACCGGAAATCTTTCCGCCGAACATCCTTACAAATATTCAAATCCTGCGACACCTCAGTCCATATTGTCGTTCACAAACTCCCTTTCAGCCGAAGCTGCTTCAGGAATGGCTTTCACCTTCCAATTGGCTGCCACCGGGAATCCAACTACATTCGGTCTGTACAACGGTCCCCTCTGGCTTGACCTAAACTCCTCAACAGGCGTACTTTCCGGTATTCCGACCGCGCCAGGCGTTTATAAATTTACCGTAAGCGCCTCCAATTCCGTAGGATTGGTCTTGACGGAAATGCTCATCACGGCGGGCAACAACGCTCCTTTCGAATACTCCATAGAAATCACACCAGCCTACAACCCAGCCTTTGTGGGAACTATGGTTGATGCGACGGATTTTGCGCGAGGTGGCATAACTTCCTCCTCCAGCCATGTTGACTACAATGCAACAAAAGCCTTCGACGACGGAGCAGACTCAGGAAGTACTTCTCGATGGTTGCCCTTACAGTCCGAACTTCCGAATATTTTTATCCAATACCAATTCCCCGGAAGTTTGCAGTACGAGGTTTTACAGTACACGATCCAAGGTCAGGATACTGAATTCGGTTCACGTGGTCCCAAGGACTTCAAATTACAAGGCTCCAACGATGGTACCAATTGGACTGATCTCGACCAACGCCTCGGACAGACTTGGACAAGCAACCAAACCCGCGCCTACGACATCACCTCACCAGGTCGATACGAGTTCTACAAACTACTAATCACCGCCGCAACGGGAGCCAATACGTACATTGGCATTCGGGAGATCAAGTTGCTGATTCCAGGAACAGACGCGTATCAACCGGACCTTAAGGACTGGCATATGCTTGTAAAACTAAGCGAGGACGACATCGAACTATTCAACCGAGGCTTTCGCTACAGTCAATTCAAGGAAAACGGCATCGACCTTCGCTTCCAGACCAGTACAGGAATTGAGTGCAAGTACGAAATCACCAAATGGAATACTCAGGGCGAATCTCTTGTTTGGGTGCACGTACCAAACCTGTCGGTAGGAGAAAAGCTTTTCATGCGATGGGGAAACCCCAACGCCACCGAACCTGAATTCACTTCCAACGGCGAGGCGTGGCCAGGATATTTCGGGGTATATCATTTAAATGAAAACTCCGGAGACGCAACAGACTCATCTACGAAAAGAAACAATCTTTCGGAAATCAATGACGCTGGTCTCCCTGCGACCGAACAGGGGATTATCGGTGAAGCCCGATCGACTGCCAAGAACTCGAACCAAGGCTTTGAGACATCCTTAATCAATGGAACTTCCACCGCTGCAGCGTTCACCATTACGACATGGGCTAAAACAGTTAACAGCAGTGGGAACAATAAAAGCTGGTGGGCAGTTCAACTTAACAACGACAACGGCAAATATTTACGCCTCGAAGTGGATGAGATGGGAAAACCAAACCTTCTTTCCACAGGGATAGGAGACGACAACATTACCATTGATCCGGACACTATCGTCGAAGGAGACAATTGGTTTCATTTGGTGGCTAGCGTAGGAAGTTCGGAGGCAAAAGTTTTCATTAACGGTTTCCAAGATGGAAATACAACTTCGTTTAGCAACGGTCTGCCAATCACGGGAATGCGAATTGGAAGAGGTTGGAATCGTGGTTCACCTGGTACAGTAATAGACGAAATGACTTTCTCAGGGTCCGCTCGTAATTCCGAATGGGTCAAGGCAACCTACGAGAACCAAAAGATCGACTCCAATTACCTTTCGTATTCAAACTTCCAAGGTCCCCCCGAGATCACCGAGGGAGCAGAGGTCTATGGTAAGGTGGGTGAGACAATGTCACCCTTTAGCGTTCCAGTCTTAGGTGGAGGCGTTTTATCCTATTCCGCAGTAGGCTTGCCACCGGGGGTCTTCCTAAACGCCGCCACTGGAGAGATCACCGGAAACCCGGTGACCAGCGGAGACACACCCGTCACAATCAGCGTTACGGGTTCGAACAGCGCAGGCGAGGAACGGTCGGCCACCAGCTTTATCACCATTAGGATTTCCAACCCCTCGAAATATCCTTTCAAGATGGATCTCACCTTCTCGGGTTACGACGGCAACTCCACACTGGTTAATTTTCCCGTTTTGGTAGACCTGCATCAGGGTCTCACCACATCCGACGGTGAAGCGGCAAATTTTTCCTACGGTTCATTCTTGTCCTCATCGGGGGGAGACCTCCGCTTCTTCGATTCCTCAGGTCGTCAACTTCCCTACGAGATAGAGACTTGGGACGTGACGGGTAATTCCCGGGTATGGCTAAAAGTCAGTTCAATCGATAGCAACGCCACCATGGTAACCGCCGCCTGGGGCAACGCTCAGGATACCTACAAACCCTCTTACGCCTCCGACGGTTCCACGTGGTCAAACGGCTTCCATGGCGTTTGGCACTTCACCGAACTGGTCGCTAAAAATTTTCCTGACTCCACCTACTTGAGCCACCACGGTCTTGCGGTCGGCGACGCCTCAACCTTCGCCGGCATCGTCGGTTCGGCCGTCACCCTCGACGGCGCCGGCGACTGGGTGAACTTTGGCGAAAACGCCGGGCGGGCGGGCAAAGTTTTTACCGCATCGCTTTGGGCCAAATGGGGCTCGGGCACCGCCCCAACTGCCAACAATCGCATATTCTCCAATCGTGGCACTTCCGGAACAGGCCCTGACGGTTGGCAAATGTTCATATCCAACAACGACAAGAACTTGTGGGCCCGTGGAGCTGGAAACCCTAATGTCAATGGGCCGGCAACGCCTTCATGGGCATCGGGAAACTGGCATCATCTGGCAATCGTTTACAACGATCTCACTGCAGAAGTTTTCGCTGACGGATCATCAATAGGAACGGGATCTGTCGGCAGTGTTACAAATGGTACGGCTCCCCTATTCCTTGGCCGAAGCGGCTACCAGACGAGCAATTACTTCAACGGCCTAATTGACGAAGCTCGTATCGCAACCACCGCCCGCTCATCAGACTGGATCAAAGCGGTCTACGACAACCAAAAGTTCGAATCCACCTTCGTAACCTATGGGAAAGTGTCTGGCCCCCGAATCGTCACAAGCCCACTCAACGTTACGGGAACGGCCGCTCAACCTTTCGACTACAACGTCACGGCAATCGGTTCACCTTCCTCCTACGCCGCCTTCAACTTGCCCGGAGGCCTCCAGTTCGACTCCACGACTGGAAACATATCAGGAGCACCTCTCGTATCAGGGGAATTCCCTATTTCTCTGGTAGTCTATTACGGTGACGACGACGGTAACCTTACCGATGATGACACCTTGCAAGACGTCCTCGGCACCACCAATTCCGAATCCGAGGAAAACAAGATCATTCTCAATTTGACGATCCTGGCCACTACTCCAGTTATCTTGACCAGTGCCGCCACCGAGATCACCGCCACCTCCGCCTCCTTTAATGGCGACCTCAACGACACGGGAGGCGATGCTCCCTCGGTAAGGATTTATTATGGCGACAACGACGGAGGACTCGATCCATTCGCCTGGGACAACTCGATCTTGATAGGCGACAAAGGACAGGGTGCTTTTGGTGAAAAGATCGGCGATCTCTTGCCCAACACCACCTACTACTACCGCATGAGGGCCTTCAATGGCGCATCGACAAACGGGGTTTGGTCGGGTGCGGCAAGCGCAGTCATGCAAGATAACGGTTTAGATGGAGTCGTATCGCTGGAAGCAAACAACTTCACTAATAATGAATCTCCTCGAACAGTGGGTGGGACTGCCCTAAGTTGGGTCCTCGTAAGCGATGGAAGCGCTACAGGAGCACAGACGATGCAAGTTTTGCCCGATATAGGCAAAAGCCTCAATACGGGATATGAACCAACGATGCCGCGTCTTGATTTTAAGGTCAACTTCGTCAAGACCGGCACTCATTACGTTTGGCTACTGGCGTCTGGCCCCGACGGTGCAGGAGATTCCGTCCACGTCGGTCTGAACCAGACGGTAAACACTACGTCAGACCGTCTTAGTGTGAGTAACAACAACTCTTGGAATTGGTACACTCAGACCATGGACGGCAATGCAGTAGCCACTATCAACATTCCTTCAACAGGTGTTCACACGGTGAACCTCTGGCCTCGCGAAGATGGTGTCAAAGTCGACAAAATCGTACTATCATCGAGGGCTTCTTACACGCCAAGCGGAAATGGTCCCACCCTATCCTTCGTTCCGGGCGGCGTGAGTTTCGACACCAACGCCTCGACCCTTCCTGTGGTCGCTAACGGCCCCCTTCGCAACGTCTCGGGCACGGGAGCAACGTTCAATGCAGAAACCACCTTCGTGGGCGCAGGCACCATAAGCGACGTGAGCAGTGACTTCACGAAAGCCAGATTTCCCGAGCTCATGCTATGGCTCGATGCAAATGCCACAGCGACCCTCGACAAGGGAGCGGGAGCAGGAGTGGAGGGTATGCCCGTCGACAACGATGGGGTTGGCTACTGGGGCGACCTCAGCGGCAATGGACACTTCGCCAACACATACGAAAAAGCATCCGAGCGAGAACCCGAATATCTTACTACGGGATTCAACGGAAAACCCACTCTCGAGTTCGACGGCACGGACGACGTTCTCCTTGTCGAAAACTCGAAAACCGCTTTCGACGAGTGGGATAAACTTACTTTCTTTATGGTAGTCGAGGGAATGACCTTTGATGACAACGATGCCATCCTCTCCAAGAACGGGGACGACGGTCAAGGCTGGGTATTCGGCAAGGAGGACAACACCAAAGTCCGAACGATACTGCACGGCACTTCGGCAACGGACTCGACCTCAGCGGACTACGACCCCGTCGCAAAGCGCCTGTGGTCCTTCGTCTGGGATGGAACCACCCGTAAACTGTTCGGCGACGGCGGCCAGAAAACCAACGTCAACGACACCGACGATGGCATTCCTGGTCTCGTTTCCGCTCCCAACAGTCCTGTTGTTCTTGGCGGACGTGTCGACACAGCCGGGACTCCGGATAAGATTTCGGGCCTAAGGGTATCCGAAGTGCTCGTCTATAACAGTGGGTTCACAGACTCGGATCGCCAGTTGGTAGAGGGATACCTCGCTCACAAATGGGATCTCAACGACACTTTTGCCTCCAGTCATCCATACAAGAATGTCAAGCCCGACTTCAGCGTCCAATACAACGGGGTTTCCCTCACCCTCTATTGGGGATCCGTGGATGGCGGCGAGGACGCCTTGCTCTGGGAGCACGCGGAAGAGATCGACGAAAACAATGAAACAACCGTAAGCGGACTTCTTCCGGGGAACACTTATTACTATCGAGTCTATGGAAAAAATTCCCTCGGCGAGGACTGGTCGGACCTTACCGCCTCCTTCGTGGCAGAAAAGAAAATCGAGGTAAACACAGGTATTCTCACCTTCGACACCGATGGACCAACTCCGAAATGGTTCCAAAACGACGGAACCGGTGGTTCGGGCGAACTTATCAACTCAACCTATGTGGATACTCAAGGTAACACGATAAGCTACGATGTTGCAAAGTACACCTTCGACTCGATTCATATAGGGGACGGGGTGATCGTTAACCTGACCGGATCCAATCCGGTGGAAATAACCTCCATCGGTGACATCACCATACTCCCGGCTCTCGATCTCAACGGGATGGATGGCCAGAACAGAAACGTTGCAGGCGACCCCGCTCTACAAGTCCTAATGGGGAAACTCGGCGGAGGTCATGGTGGCAACAGGTGGAACAATGTAGACACCGGCTCCGGCGGCGGACCGGCCAACTTGGTTTCAGGTTCCTTTTTAGGCGGTGGCAGACCATGGACCGGGCAATATGACCCTCAACCCGACGGTATCAATTCCGGGCGTGAACCGGGCGGTGGTGGGTACGGAGGAAACGGTGCTCGTTCCGAGGTTATTGGCATTAACACCGGATGGGAAACACAATATGCGGTACCTGCCGGTGGATTGACCTATGGGGATGTCGACATCACCCACCTTCTTGGCGGATCAGGTGGCGGTGGAGGGCAATACGCGTCGGGGGGCACTGGTGGAGGATCTTTAAAGATAATTTCAAGTGGAACACTCACTTTGGGCGGCAATGTTAACGCCATCGGGGGAAAGGGCGGGCGCAACGGCAACAATTCAAATAATACCAACGAAGGTTCCCAGAGCGGTGGTAGCGGTTCAGGCGGTGCCATTTACTTGAAAGGAGATCGAATTGTGATAAATGCCGGCGTAAACATAAACGCCAACGGTGGAAACGGGCCCACTCAAATTGATCTGGGCGACACGGATTCTAATGATGGAGGAGGCCGCGGGGCGTCCGGCGGTGGCGGCGGACGCATATTTATTGAGGCAGTTTCCAGTTTGATTAATCACGAGAGTGCCATTAACGCTAATGTCACCGCCACCGGCGGACAAAGCGCCGGAGACCGGCATGGTTCCGACGGCACGGTCAAGATTTTGCGTCCGCAGGTCACAGAATTGGTATTCACTTCAGGTGGTCTTACCATTGATACTGACTTGGGCACAATAAATCACACCGATGGAGCCTTCCTTGCAGGAGTCTTTAGCAACCATACCTACACGGCAGATGATGGCACGGATTATTCATACAGAATTTGCACATTCACGGCAGATAGAATCG